>Ga0126342_10010910_pt1 | contig 16250 bp, 17 predicted proteins | sample Cyp1metagenome_FD_92528 | JGI IMG/M metagenome (GOLD analysis project Ga0126342, IMG submission 92528) | Coral microbial communities from Lord Howe Island, Old Settlement Bay, Australia - Cyphastrea 1 metagenome | ecosystem: Host-associated > Invertebrates > Cnidaria > Coral ... | reverse complement strand
TATATATATATATATATACATACATATATATATATATATGTTGCTTATTTATATTCTAACTATTGTTGTATTTTTGGAATTCTAACTGCATTTTCCCCGGGGACGAAATTGGTATGGATGCTATTGTCTGGACGTCAATCCATATCCATGGATTCCTTTGGATCATATTCTAACTGCCGGTCGGCTATAGTAGGAAGGTTGTTCAGGTTGAATTCAGCATTCCAATCGATTGTCGAAAACTGAAGGGTCTTCACGGTGAAATCCGAATCATTCTCGCAACCAACATACACTCAACCCACATCGTTTCGCTATGTTTTGATCAAGTTTCAGTTGTGGCAGTCGGCTAGTGTCGTACCTGCACACGCAGAGACCAGTGACAACAGTGACCACAATCACATGCCAGCGATTGATGTTGGAGTCTGAATCAAAACGCAACATGACAAGGTAATCAAACGTGTATAGATCTTGTAAAATACCAGGCAATGTTAGCTGCGCACGAGCGAATGGTTCTACTGAGTGCGGAAATAAGGCGACTCAGCAAGTTTCCAAAGTCTGCTTGCATCCCGGCCTGGGCTCATTAACGAACTCTAGGTGCCAGTCCTGATTCAACCGCTGAGAGCTCAACTTGGATACCGAATCATCAGAACCACTGCAAATCAGCAGAGGAAAAGAAATTGTTCTTTCACGTTCAAACTCATGTCACCAATTCACATATGCTCTGCGGATCGTAGAAAGCCTTTGTTCTCAGTGCAGACTGCATGACACGACTCTTAGTATACTTTTCAACACTTTTCAACTATCAAAAGAAGCAGGGTCATAGTCACATCTACCTGATCGCCAAGCATCATGGTTTCCAGCCTTGGATGATCCGAGGCACAACATGATGTCTACCCACAAACCATCACAAAACATGTATATAATCTGAATCTATTGTAATCTTTGCTGAATTAGTTTCCTGTTGATCCATGAAAATCCTAGTCATTGTCCGGAGCAAGATCACAGCCCGGCACGTGGCCAGCCAACACTTGAGTTTCTCACACATTGATATCAGTAATATATGAGCCATATATCGCTCACCGGATGCCAGTGTGAGCTGAGAAGCGGTGTACAGGAAAGGAATTCCACCAGCTGCTTCCTGGCCACATCCGACATCCAGACACATTCAAAGCACTGATGTCATTCAACCTGGTCCTGTGCAAATGTCTCCGGTAAAAATTCTGGTGCCTTCAATTGCTGCAACACCCAAGCAACTTCCTTCTCCTAAGCCATTGTGGTTGGGCTGAGACATGATTGATCTATGCACCAGAAAGTCATCAAAGATACAAGATGATACAAGTCAATACAAGTGCAGTGCTTCAGTACCAGTACCAACTGGTAGTCATTGGATTCGAAAAAGGGCATGAAACTTCCAGGACTAACAGATGCACTTTTCCCCAGTTTTCATCCAGTTTTCTGCTGTAATCATCCCGCTACCCGGTGGCCCTGTACGAAAAGGAAAAACGCAAGACCAAGAGGTCGAGCGTCTGGAAGAATAACTCTGCAAAAAAAAAAAGTTATTATATAGTTTTAATATGTCTTAATATCTTATCAGGATTGTATGACTTGTATGACTTGTTGTATGTATCTTCCAAATCTTGTTGGTGCAATATTTGCCAGTCCCCGCAACGGTCAGTGTTGATATGTTCCCCATGAGTACGTCCAAAACTTGTGTGGCATCTTGGAAGGGGATCTGAAGGCTTCTAAGTTGAGACCAGCCCTTGCAGTACAAGGTATGTACCAGGTATGTATGCGTGTACATGATGACATCTTGAGGTTCCTGAAACAACATGTAGCCGTTCAACACAGGGGATGTGCCGGATGTGCAGCATGCTGTCAGAAGGCCGTGCGGCATATTCAGCAAAGTTGCAGAAGGATAATTGATGATGTCGCCACCCAAAGCGATCAAGTCCTCAATGCAACAAGTCAAGACCTGGGGACCTGGTATAAATTGGGGACTGTAATGGTTTGTAACGATGGGCTGTTCTGTAGTGTCATGTGCTTTTGCAAGAATTTCGGACCCATTTCTATCAAACGCATCAAAATGATCTACTTATATATACTTATATCTACTTGATCTATTCGTTATCTTAGCTAGATCTTAGGGTCACCATTCTATATACATTGTATACATTGTACCGATGAGCCAAGCCACGACATTCTCCTCGCGGGCTTTTTGGAAGAGACTGACCAACCTCGACGGCGAGGAAATGGAGAAAGCTGGGAAACAGTATCAACAGTTCTCAACCAATTATTCAACCAACCAGAAACATGCTGTTTTCACCGCAAAGCAAAGCAACCAGAGTCAAGTGGCTGGTCACTTGGATGCTTGTATTGTTGACTACTCTTGTCCTGAGGTGCCAAAAAAAATGGCGCATGCAGTGGCTCATTTTTTCCCAGGACCTCCAAAACTCGCCCATGGGAGTCCCTGGGAGCCCCTATTGGATTTGACGTCGACTATGGGCATCTATTATCATCTATTATCATCTAACATCTATTATCATTTATTATCATCTATTGACCTATCTGATTTTCCGGCTGAATAGTCTGGGTGGAATTGGGGGTTCTGTGTTTTCACCCATCCAGTTGTGGGATGTGTGTGAGCTGCCTGGAGACCCTGAAGGCGACGGTTGATCTGTCCGACTGTGAGAAATACCAAATCTATGCTGCAACTGATGCCTCCCACAGTGAAGAAAAGCGAAGAATGTATTCTGGCAAAATGAATCGTTGAAGATTAGGAGCATTGTATTGTAGTTTCTCGCAAAGGTAGACCTCCTAATCGGACGCAGCACACTCAGAAATTCGGTCCTTCACATTCTTCAAGGCAGAGAACATTCTATGCGTATGAGGTGGATCTTCATCGGAGTGTGAAACATGACTGTCCTGAGCAACCCGGGGCCCGTGCTTGTCCTAGCACAAGCCGCACAAGCTTCAACGCGTAGCCATACAGACTCAGCCTCTTTGGACAAAACATAGTTGGCCCCACTAGAGAATTACATTCAAACACAAAGTATGCTTATTGATATGACTCAAAAGCAGCCAAACTGCCTGCCCACATAGTTCACCCGTGGTTTTTGTTGCTCCAAGTCAGGTTGACAGAATAGATAATACGCTTCGAATCAAAGTTCTGATACTCTGTGCCTCCTCAAGACTCTCAGACATAAAGAGTGGAGAAGCACTGTGCCTATTCACAAAGGAGGCATCGACTTCGCCCACATGATTTTGCTGCGCTACTACTTTTTACATAAGTCTATTGTGTCGCCCAACATGACACATAGCGGCTGCCATGCCGAAATATGCTGAAGAGTCTGAATGCTAATTTGTTGGTCCAAGCAACTGTGATATGAAGAATCCGTAGCTGGGCTTCCTCCAGCTGACAGTGGTTGAGTGTGCTCAAGTGGCTGTGAAATAACTGTAGCCGCTGTAGCCATTTGTTCTGACGTCACATGGTCCTAAAGTGATGGGCGCCTCTACATTCACTTCGCTGACCAACAACTGCTTCAACAAGACAACAACCATTGACAACCCTTAACAAGACTACCCTTCATCAGCAAACGCCAACAGTGTAACAGTCGTCCTTCTCTTTCTCCAGAATACTCGATGGGTGTCGTCCCTGCAGCCACAGATCACTAGGAATCCATGCACCTGTGCATAATTTACCATAATTTGGCATGTAACACGTGCAAAAAGCAAAAACATAGAAAACATAATATATTTGTGAATTCAGTGTTCAACAGCCTCAAAACATCTCAAAACATAAGGACCCAATTTGGAAGGTCTTCTCACTGTTGTCTGGGCACAGGCCTATGGCCACGACAGTCCACAAGAACCAACGGAGTCGAATTCAAGGAATGCCTCTAGGATTCCAGGACGCATGCCGTGTAGCCACCTGTCAATGATGTGTGATCCCGGATCCCTGGGCCTTTCTGGCTCGGTGGGGTGTCCAAACCACTTGCGACTCCCTGAGCAACGAGGACTGGAGCAATTCCTGTTGGTAAAATATGGTAGATGACACGACCCGTGGTAAATCGATGGAAATGGCCCAACTGCCGTGGTTTATATTTTTTTATATTAATAATATATCATCCAACCGCTGCGATGTGCGAAGCAGTGACACACTGAAGAAACCACAACTGTCGGGCCTTGTGCTGTAGCTGTGGCTCACCTGCAACAGGTAGGGTCTGGTGTTTGGATACCAAGCAGATCTTAGAACCAAGCAGAACAACCAAGTCAATCCAGGTCATGTTTCTCATTGTTTCTCAAAACATCTGAGATGCTATGGTTTTGTCCAGTTGGTGATTGAATGTAAATCAGAGGAATGCATCAGGCAAATCCTGTCTATAAATTCTCTATAAATACAGCAGTCCACAGGAGCATGCGCCGTTACTTGAACGCATTGGGAATTTTGGGCCAAGATCTCGAAAACATTCGAAAACTGTAGACATGTCGTTGTTCAATGCTTCTCATATTGAGCATGTCACCACAGTCATTGAGTGATTAAAGGATAATGTTGGTCTGCCCATAGCGTATGAATTATGTACTGAACTACACTACTTCGAGCCTCGAATATCTCGTGAGTTGAACAGCAAAGTCCTGATAGTAAAATCAAAATCCTTGGCTCTCGCTGCGGTATGCTGCGTTGGGTGGACACTATGATCTCACAGGCATGTCCAATGTGCAGCTATCAAATGAGATGCGACACCTGTAGGCCACCTCGAATTTGTATGTAAGCCAATGTAAGCCTGTCTCAGAGATGCACAAGCAACATGCAAAACATGCTCCCAAATCAAACCCTGTCGACTCTTTCGTTTGAACCCCTTCTGTCTACTGTACCTATTCTACCTGCGACTAAACGGCACGCGTAAGTCCATGCCCGTGCCGTGCTCTGCCCCGGTGCAGGGGGTTCTAGGGCTAAGCTTGAGCCAGGCTCTGCGGTGGCAAATCCCCAACCAACATGGTCACCAAATGTCACCACGCAGCTTTCCAGTGGAATCACGATACAATGGCTGCCATTGCTTTGTGGATTTTTTGAAGCAAGGCCATGCGGCAATGTTCTGGCTTCATCTTGAACATGTTGTTTTGCAGATTAATCTGGAGAGAAGGGTCTTTGGATACAGAGCTTTCAATGCTGCCAAAGCCATCCAAAGCCATCCAAAGCCTCGTTTTCAAGACATGCCAGGTCCACTAAAGTAGCTTCACCTTGGGTTGCATCGGAAAGAAGCGACGATGCGGTGCTTGAACATTTGACCATTCGCTGAGGGTGTCATGTCGATGTCTTCCAATATCTGGCATGCTCAACGCAGTTTGTTGGGCTATGTGTCGGAGTCGGAGTAACCGAGAATCTATCATTACGGTCGTCAAACAATCTTAATTCAAGCCATGAAAAACTGCTGCACCATGCAGTCTGCATTTGCAATCACCATGACCAGGGTCCAACCTGCACCATCCAATTTGTGCGCCAGTCCCCATGGCAGGGATGCAGTCTTGATTACATCTGCAGTTTTTGTTTTTGTTGTGCAAAAGGATACATGATGATACACGAACCAGAAAATCATAGAAAATCCATGGCCAAATCACACTTAGTAGGCTCCAAATTGGTTCAAGAGATAGCTGAAAGCCAGCATGGACAAATCAGACTGGGAATCCATATCTACAAAAAATACTTACTGTGCATACCTCTCCTTTCCTTAGCTACCTCCGTGAAGTACAAGTGAAATACAAGCGAAGTTCTAATCGGTTCTACCGGCGGCATCTGAGCAAATAAGGTCACAGGCATTCATGTGCAAGGTTGGCTGCTCAATAAGTGGTGGGTGTTCATCTTGATTCATCTGCGCTGGAAGCCTCATCCCAAACCCAGCAGAAACAAAGCCGAACGTAAACTTCCGGAAGCTGAGGTCTTTGCCCCAGTGGCACTGTATTGTACTTCGCTTATTCTTTTTACAGTCAAAGATTTTGAGTGATCTTGCAACATGGAACATGTTGTAACATACCCCATTCCGTCCATTCCGTCCATTCCGTCCATTCCGTCCATTCCGTCCATTCCGTCCATTCCGTCCATTCCGTCCATTCCGTCCATTCCGTCCATTCCGTCCATTCCACACTCTGCAAATGGCCCATCCAACATAGTACGACTGGTGACTGGTGGCCTCGTGCTCCTTGCGATTGTCTTCCTGCGGGAAAAGAGGTTGCGAAACTGGAAAAGCAATGGGGAAAAACATGGAAGTTGTAAAACAATTCAAAAACAATTCAACTGGTGAGGATCCAAGGCCCTATCCACGTCCTTTCAAAAAAAGAGTATGGACATGATGGAATTGTATGGAATGGATAGCTCACATGAGCCGAGCCATTCTACCGAACTGCTCGATTTCCTGAAGTAATGTCACCAGCTTCTCATGCCCGGAGCCAGAAAGGAATTGGCCTTCTGATTCGTCTGTGCTGCCACGGAAACCTGCAGCCACTTGATCGCATTCACTGCTGACGCTGGCTGACGCTAACAATGGAAGACTTTGTCCTCAAACTGCGGCAATAATCCTCACATGGGGCTACATTGCTGAGGACAACGGCGTGCCCCTTGCATCAAAGGTTTGAAGCAGTTTGAATTGGGGATAGCTCGTCATGGCTCGTCCTTGCCTTTGGCGGCGGTGGTGCTGCTGGTGCCGGCTGTGGAATGCAAAGAGGCAGCATCTGACAGTCCAAAACAAGCACAGCTGAGCACAGCTAAGCACAGCTTGAAGGCTTGAAACAACTTGGGAGGTCATCGCAAAAGACAGGCTGCTCAATAACAACGAGTTGAGTAACCTGTATGGAATCAATTGGCTGCTGCGTTTTCAGAATGAAAGGGCAGGCGACAGTATGTGGCAGTGCTAGTTGGTACCGATTTGTTCTGAATCTCAGGCCTTTGCTGGGTCTTCCAATCGTTCCGGTCGGATCCTTCTTAATAGGATCACTTGTCTTCTTCACTCAAGTACAAGAAGGTGCGTTTGCACTACTATACTAGTTTTGGGATGCCTATCGACAAGGACACCACATCGCCCATTCATCCGCTGCATTTCATTTGACCTGAAGTTCCTGCAGTCGCAGGCTATGACATGGAAGATTGACTTGGCCCTGCTGGACCCCTGATTGACAAATCCACAATGCGTTCCCAAAAAAATGGTTCTTAACTTTTGACTTTGGTTGACTACTCCAGATGCGATTTATGCAGGATTTATGGATGAGTTATCAATTGTGAAAGATTGCGAGACACGACAGGTTTCATCAGGTTTCATCGCCTGCATGGGTGCGGAGCGCTGATCCGCCAGCGCTGCCACATAGGCAGCGCGCTCCTACAAGTTGTATCAATTTGTATCAATTTGCGGTGCCGGTGCCACACGTTGCAACCTCTGAAAATAAGAATAGGATTGATAGATATGGAAAGATATGGAATGGTAAAAGATATGGAATGATATAGATCTAGTGCAGTGTGCCTTAGAAGTCTTGTCCCAACTTGTCCTCTGCTCCTAAAATGTGACAAAATCTGACCTCTCAGTGGCTGATGAACAGCTGAGGGCGCACCTCGCTCTGCGACGTCATGGCTTTCAACGTCTCAGAGAAACGACCCTCCAACAACGCCTTGGGCAAGTTGCTGCAAGGCATCTTTTCAATGAAAACAATCGCGTTGACTGAACGGCTCTTGGCTTCTGGAGCACTGGGTGGATCTTCATCCCCCATTGTTTTTGAATGTTTTTGACATGTTTTGACCCATCTCAGAATCCAAATTCATAGTATAATCATGTATAATCAGTATAATTTCAGCATAATCATTTACAATGATTAGGAGAATCATCAGTGTCATGATCAGCTCTATCAGCGCACCTCAAGTCTCCCAAGGCGTTGATGCAGCGGATTGCTGTCGCTGTCGCTGTCGCGCGATGCCAGGCCTTGGGGGTGAAATCTCAAGTGTTACCTGCACTGCAGAATCCTTTGTTGCTGAGCCATTCACCAGCGGCTAGTCGTTCCTGCAGTCAGGGTTTTGGGGAGACCAGCTTCAGTGTTGCGGCTAGGGGATCAACAGTGTTGTTCTTCACATCAGGTTTCCGGGTTCCTCTTTATCATGTTATGGCCATGGCAAACACTTCAGAAAGTCACACCATCTCTAACTTTTGAAATACATCATCAACATTCATCAACCACAGGTGGAACAATTACATGGAATTATGGCTGTCCTCGCCTGCATCTCGTGTAGGCCCCGTTGTGCAGCTTCCGCCAGGGAGTGCTGAGCAGCCTCACTGTGCTGCTGCACCTGGGCTCGTTCTGCTTCAAATTGTCAACTTGTTGCAAGTCGAAAGCTCTATGGCTACAATAAACATCACTAAACACTTGCAAAAATTGGAGAGCCATTCCATTGAAGCTCTTTGTAAAGCATTTTTCGCGATTGGGACGCCCAACTGTCTGAATCAGATGATTGGTCTCTTCGCGCTGAGAATGAACCTGCTGGAGTCGGCAAAGATGACAGATCCATGTTCATGCCTTCTTCGCTTAGTTGTGGGAAACGCTAAACAGACACGGATAAAATTGATGCTTTCCCATACTTTCCCACTGACCGAACGCGCCTGCGCTTGCAAGGTGGCTTGTGCCTGGCATCTCAACGTATTGGCTGAGGATGGCTGAGGTATTTGAATGATCAAAAGTGGTGCCAAAGCTCCAAACCTACAACTCTGGCTCTGGCAGTGCAGCGCACAAACCAGCTGGGAATGTATATGTCGCCCATACAAAGATATGTCATATGCAGCATATGCAATTATGTAGTATCTGTCTGGAACGACTACAATCAGAACTCTATCCGCCTATCTGCCTTTCTATTAATCCGACCATCCATTTGATAGTTTTGGCGTCCAATTGACAACAAAGGATTGTGGTGGATTTCGCCTCTCGAGTTAATGACACTCATCTAGATGCGCTCTGTAAAAGCCATTTTGCTGCGTACAGCAACACGGTGGCTTTGTGGGAATTGGGACACAGCAAGTCAGCGCACCTGTGCTAGGGCTAGGGATTGCTCTTGCACCTCGCGCACACTATGCATTCCATGCTTTTTGGAACGACTACTGCGTCGTAGGATGGTGTTGCCGAACAGGAGGTTCATGGACGGCATTGGACCGCCAGAAAATGAACTCGCCATAACTTGCCAATTGTGAATAGCTTTGCCCTCACCTGTTTTGAACGTTCGCCTTAATTTGACAATGCACTTCAGGTTCTTCACACGACCAACATGGCCTTCTGCTGCAAGTCAGCCAGGTGCTTTACCTGAAGATGACGCCCATCAAAACATTTGCATGCATTTGGTAGCGCTTTTCTTCCTTGCCTTTCACATTGCCTATTGCCTTCCTTTGCGAACCACAATTGAATCATGCGACTTTTCCTTCATGTCTATATTGAATCATTGAACCACAATGTGTTTTTGTATGGTTTTATTGGTGGGTCATTTTTCCTCCCATGAGTCTTTGTCCTGTCCACCACTCACCGCACCTGCGCTTGTGCTTCGGCTTGGCTCGCTGCCAAAGCCTGGATTATCGATGATACGTGACCGGGCAGAACCAGATTGTGAAGTGCTGGAAATTGCTAGAAAAAACGGGGGACTCCATTGAAACATATTGAAACAGTTTTGTGGATCCACAAGATGTATAATCCTGGACCTTAGGGACCAAGTGCAGTGCATCCTTTTAAAATTCATCGGGCACCTTCTCTTTGGACTCCAACTGTTCCTGCTTCTTCTGCAATGTTTTGCGTAGTTGCTCCTACAAGCAGCTCATGACACTACCGGAGGGACCAAGAAATTCTTCGTAAAAGTTATCCAATGCAAACAGTGAGCCCAAACAATCCATCTGGGTAAACTTGCGAAAGAGGTGACTTTTGAAAGAAGTCAGGCACAGTATTTCTCACCCAGACGCCATCAAAGAGGGTGGCAGCAATAAAACAGAGTTTTGTCACACATGCACAGAGGAATCGTTTTATATCGTTTTATCATATGATCTGGGCTTGTGGGTTTCAGTCTTGCATCAAATCCAGAAACTAGAGTAACTAGAGTGGAACGCTTGTGAGAAAGAACATTTCAACAAATGGTGTGCCCTGATGCCCTGATGATGCCCTGTTGCTCTTGCTCAACTGAACCTAAAATAACCATAGATAACCTCAGTGCCAGTATCTTCGTACCTTGGATGGGACACAACTTTGATTCAGTTGGAACTGCCTCGGTGGCAACTGGCTCCTCTGCTTCGGTCACTGCTGGACCCAGACCATCATAAGGTGGTGGTGGACCCACCTGCGGCCCGACAGCTAAAGGGAACCAATGTGAACATTAATAGATGAAATATTATGAAATTCTATCTGAAAGCCACAGCGTGAAGGGGTCTAAATGCTGACTCCTAAGTGTTTGCAGTCCTTTCTATCGATGCTGCTAAATGTGGGATATGTTTCCGGGCATTGCAAGGATCATTGGGTAGTTTGGACCGTGTTTGTGTTGTCCCCGTGAGATAGGCACGTTTTTCCCCCTATATGCTCAATATATGCACGCATATGCTTGCGCATAGCATGCAAACATGCAATGCTTCATTTATCCAGAAAAACCATACCATGACACTTGAATCGAATCAAATGTGTGAGGAAGCTCGGTGTTTTTACACAAAAAGTGAAAACTGGTCTGGGTGTGCAATGGATGACATCTACTGTATAATATGTATAATGGTCTGAAACAGCCTCGTAAGGGGGCGGTATCCGGCCCAATCTGCGTCCATAGGTGTCCTGCTGTGGCGAGAATAAAGTGAACAGATAAGGGCAGGTGAAATTCGGCATCAGATTTTGACATACAAATATGGATAAAAAATGATAAACACATGACAACACCAGGGTAAAACCAGGGTCTTCTAAAGCTCTATCAGTTTTATAAGTTTTTGAGGGCCATGTCCTCGTCCAGTGGCATTGACCGCCGCGCCTGAGAAAACTTCAGCGGGACATGGGAAGACGGTCCAGTTGGGATCTGGAAAACCAGGTTCACAACATCCGTCCATCGATGTCCATCCTCCAAAATTCAGAAGGAAATTTCGGGACATTTTTTATGGCACCAGATGGGGATGTCATCCTGTCAAAATTCTCGGATTTCGTGACTTCGCCATCATGACAGTCGATTGTCATTGCATACGTATCCCCTTGGAGAAGATCTGCCTCGGACGTGAAGAGGGGAGCCAACTCGCTTCCGCCCACGACCTTCAGTCTAAGGATGGTTCAAGGCGAAATTGGCAACGAAAAGATTTCCACATCATTGCCTAATCCTGATGAAGTTTCGGGCTTGTGGCCAACTGCGTTCCAAACTATGTTGAGAAATTGCATGGGCACTTTAAACTTTAAACATTCCAAGACATTTATATAATTGTGGACAATTGAGTGTTTCGCTTGTGATCCAAAGCAGGGATTCAAGAACCAGAGGTACGTGCAACACTACCCCAAATGGTCAACCCGCAGGAGGCAGAATTAGAACCTGTCAGGAAACAAATGCGACAAAAGAAGGGATAGTTTACTATTATGAATAAATTACCTGGGAACAATACCTGATACAAATCCCTAAGTTGCGCATAGAAACATACGGAAACACATTCAATGATCTCCTGCACTTTCTATCATCTTGTTCTGGGATGTTCTGGGTAGGATTAAGCATACACGATTGCAAGATATGACATGCCCTGAAAATGTGGCCGCAGCAAGCAGTACAAACTTGTCAAAAGTAGACCTGAAAATGTCGAGATTCGATGTGCATCACCCAACAAAATCAGCGGCCAAATTCCGCCAGAAGTCACAAACAGCCTACAGGGCCTACAGTACCGCGTGTTTGTTACTTTTTTGTCATTCACAACATTTCACAACTTTCCATGCTACGAGAGCACTTGACATGCAACGTTGCTACGGAGTATATCGCACCCGCCTCAGCTGGCTCCTGGTATGCAGTGGGTTTGCTCATTTCGTCGATGACATCAAGGATGAGCCTTTGGCGCGGTGCAGCTACGCTTTAGACATCTAAAGAATTGACATGACAATCATGACATCACCAACTGGTTTTGCTATGCACAGTTCTCGTGGAAGCCATGTTCAAGCATGCATTCAAGCATGCATATTCATCATATTCATACCATGTCATACCTATTTCATTCTCAACTTTGCCGATGATCTAACAACTCCTTGTCTAATTTGTATGCTCATGGTGAGAGTGAGGCAGTCGGTGCTTGATACCAGATATACCCAGCGTGCCCTGAGGATTTGACCCTCTGAGTGGGCGTTGCGTGGCCTGGAAGGCCTGGAAGTTGAAGTGTTCCTCCACCAAAATTTGGACAAAGAGAAGGTGAAAGTGGATCCGCGTCGAGCTTACCCTCAATGAAAACATATGAAAACTATGGAGACTCAAGAGCTCGCACAAAGAATGATATAGATTGAAATAGTCCAGGATATTCCAGTATGAAATAGAACATATAGAACTGCCTTCCACCAGCTGTTGATATCTGACTAATTATATCTAATTATTAATGATAGGAACTCGGTAGCCATTTTGATCGCCATCTTCTTGGGGCCATGGGCCTGCCTTTGTTCGCGGGGACGCCGACTTCGAGGGCTCTGGGTGCCGTCGCGGAGAAGGCTCCTGGAATTGATATGGAATTGATTTTGATGTTCAGTCATTCATGATCACTTATGATGATTCATGTTATATATATATTCAATTATGTGATCAATTGGTGCACAATTTGATGATTGCTGACTTGACCGTTGGAAATTGATAGTCAAGTGATAGTCTGTAGGTGGCGTTCGACTTTGATTCAGTTCTCGGATGGCACATCTTCGAACACTTCGTGAATTCGTCCTCTGAAATCTCTCGCTGGGGCAAGTGACTCTCCCTGGCCTGGAAGACCTGGAAGACCTGGACTGGATCGTTGTGATGCTGTTCATATCATTTCATATCTGTATATATCAGTTGCTGTTCATAAACCCTGAATGCCAAGAACTGCCAACTGCCAAAACTTTTAAAACCGTACATCTTGCTACCTCACTGTTACATACAAGTACTGTTACCTCACTGTTTTTGTTGTTGCTGACTCATGATTGCCATCGTATGCCATCGTGTGGGACTGAAGTCACACTGTGACAGTCACACAGCAGAACAACAGGAAATGAAGAAAATATGAAACAGCCCTCTCCAACTACTAGAGTCTGAGTCTAACTCAATAATTACCTCAAACATCCTCAACCTATCCCTTGGCGCCTCTGCTGGTGTCGCTGTCACAGTTCGCGCTGGCAGGAAGAGTTGCAAGTCCAAGACTTCTAGCAGCTGCACCTGAAAAAAAAAAGAGGCAAATCAAAAAACTGGCCGCGTATGTCCGAGTTGTGGGTTGCATATGGTTGCACATTATGGTGGCATGATGTCCCACTTTCCCCAGCATTTTCCAGCGGGTCATGCAGCCCATTGCGCCCATCCGCCTGTGGTCTCGGTATTGGCGGATCTTCCCGAAACGCTGCCTGAAATGCGTCAAAGATTAGGTGATAGTAGTGACAGTGATAGGAAATCGTGGCTCTGGCATGCTTTGGCAGTCACAAATCGTTGGACATTGCAAAATACATCAAAATATATCAAAATAGTACTCACCGATTGTGCAATTCATTTGCCTTTATGATCTTGGCATATCTTGGCCAGCAAACCGCTTGGATAGCAATGTGCCTCGTAGACGTCACTGAGAGCGGACTCACCATAGGTCTCAGGCCTGACGAATCTCGAGATATCTCAAGAACTGACTCACTCAGGGAACAGGACTCGAGAAATCTTTAAGAACTGCGACACTAGATGTCGTGAAGTCACAACCACCGCAAACTGCCATATTGATCCATCTTGATCCATATTATCATATTGCCTTATCTCATTTCAGTACCATGATCATGAAGTGCATGAGACATGAGGGGGCCTAGGAGATGTCAAACCCTGTGAGCACTCTGCGAAATATGTTCAGACACAGCCAATGTTGTTGGACCGAACTACCCATGGCAGCGGGTATTTACTTATGGAAACACTTGGATGTTGTAAACTTCGACGACATAACTGTCATAACTGACCTGATGGCACTTGCGGTGGCATTGCACTGAACGAAGCCTGGATAGGAGATCCTCCTGCACCGACACTGCGCGACTCACCAGTTCCGGTCCTGCTGCAGGTGGTGGCACCGGTGGCACCGATGGCACAGCCACCGGCATCGCCGTGGCCTGCCGCATGGAGGTGCGCTAAGGTGAAGCCATGAAGGAACGCGAAAATTCAAAGCGTGAAGTTCGCCGTCAAGTGTCCAACAAAAGATCGAAAAGGTGAAGAAACAGTCCAAAAATGTCCAAAAGATCCAAAAGGAAGTCAATTTGGTTGATCAATTTTGCGAGTTCAAAGTTGGTGTTTTACCGTAAATTGCAGGTGAATAGACCCTGAGATAAGTAGTGTAATTGGCAAGTCGATCTCTTTTTTCGCAACATCCCTTCTGCCCAGCTGCGGCCTCTATGGTTTTTTCCTCGTGGCTCAGCTCCACTTCCGTTCCGGCACCTAAGCTGAAGATTCAGTTAAAACGATGTCAAAATATGTCAAGTGCAACCAAAATGCTCTTTATTCAATGCTTTTTTCATACTTGTATGATCTTAGAATCTTGTACGGTACCTGGTGGGTATGGGTACTGTATAAACACAGACTTCCGCAGTTCTGGAAGTGTCGTTACGCAAGCGATCCGCCGAGTTTAGCTCTATGATTTCACTTTGCGTCGCAGCTGCTTCTCACTGGATAGATGTCCAAACCAACCAAGGAGACAGTTGCAAAGCCGTCTCTGTCTACTCTCCAGTTGATTGTTTCTTCTGGGCTCTCCAGCTCTCCTTGCTCGGCTTGGCAGCCTTGGCACCTTGGCGATATGTCCAGGTGTCAACAAGTACGTGAAGGGAGAGCAGAGTGACGCATGCGATCATGTTCTAAAGAAGAACATTTGTAGAGTGAAAGCATTATCATGAGGGAGGTTGCAGTCGATAACATCCTGAAAGCAGGGTCTTGGGATCCACTTGATCAGTGTTGTTCCTTTCAATAAGCTTGTCAAATCCAAATTCCAAACATCTGCACCACACGGTCCACCCCAGTCAGTTTTTCTTTCTAAGGGATGCGTCGATGTCCCGCCGACCCGCTCAGCTTTGAGAGCTCAAAACAAAGAGCACCGCATGGTCTTGCCTCTGCTCATCACCATCGAACACCCAGTTTTCCCTCATCATGTCTATTCATTTGTGGCATCTTCGTATGTGAATCACGTGGAAACAACATTTCCATGAATCAAATGATTTCTTGACAGATTCCAAGAATCCACTGTCTTGCCCTGTGGAACGTACCACAATTGCAGATGCTCTTACTTAATTGACGCTGCAAATAATTACATAAGCTGCACGAACAAGCAATGCCAAATCCACCTCACACCTCCTTCCAGGTTCTGGCTTTCCGTGTGTCCAGAACGACTAGTGGATCTACAGTGGTTGAAACAGTCTGTGAATAGCGCACGGTGCTCTTTCCTCACGTTTGGTCCATACCAAGAACCTCTCACCCACAAGAAGCTCTCACCCACTTCCCGTTTCTTTGTACTATATCCATCTATATCCCAGACAAAATCAGATCAATAAAAACAAGCACAACCTGGTAATATAACTTGACCACGATCTGACATGAAATCCGCAAAATCAAAAGTGACGATCATAATAGTCAATATTATTCAGACTTCTTAAATCCTTTAGGATGCCATTTTTGGAAAATATTTTTTTTTATGATTTATTTATGATTTGAATACGATTTCCATTTATGATTTTTTTATGGGTTCAAATTGTGGTTATGATTTTTTTATGGTTTGGATATGTTTTTTTAATGGTTTTGGATATGATTTTTTTATGATTTTTTAATGGTTTTTTAGTCCTCAGAATCTGGTTTTCAGCTAAAAACTCGAGAAATGTTCGATTTTTTTATGATTTTGCTAGAGTTTCCTTTTCCCCAAAGCCTTTTCAGCAGAAAATTTGATTTTGGAAGCAAAATCGTTTAAAAAATCGTAAAAAAATCGTAAAAAAATCGTAAATGCATCCAAGGTTCCCAGAATCTGGTTTTCAGCTAAAAACTCGAGAAATTTTCGTTTTTTTTATGATTTTGCTAGAGTTTC
>Ga0126342_10010909_pt1 | contig 16251 bp, 13 predicted proteins | sample Cyp1metagenome_FD_92528 | JGI IMG/M metagenome (GOLD analysis project Ga0126342, IMG submission 92528) | Coral microbial communities from Lord Howe Island, Old Settlement Bay, Australia - Cyphastrea 1 metagenome | ecosystem: Host-associated > Invertebrates > Cnidaria > Coral ... | reverse complement strand
AGAGAACACTGTGGATCGCGGGTCGCAGTTGGACGAGGACGACGAGGACGACGAGGACGACGAGGACGACAAGGACGACAAGGATGACAAGGAGGACGAGGAGGACGAGGAGGACGAGGAGGACGAGGAGGAGGAGGAGGACGAGGCAGGAGGAGGCAACTGACATAAAATCTAACAACCCTCACCTGGCAGGTGGGGAAAAAACATATTTACATACACAATCATTCCTTTCATTTTCTTTAGTAGAAAAACATGTTTTAGCCCTCAGCGCATTTGTTTTATCTTTGAAAAGCCTTGTGCACAGATATGCGTATGTACACTCATATGTATCTTCATATCTACATTGATCATCACTGTTCTACATAATATATATATAACGCTTGTGTGTATTTGTATTTCTGCAGGTTTATTACAATATACATTTTTACATACATACATGGATTTCCTCCTTTCATGTCACTAAAGAAAGAAATACATCGATCCATATACATTCAAACATATGTAAACATATTGATATATAACTATATAACTATAAACATACTTCTATACATACATACATACATATATATATATATGCATACCTGCATGTATGTTTACACATGTATTTATACACAAATACAGCTGCACATGACAATTTCCAGATTTAATTTACACATCTTTTAACAGGTACAATTGTTTTTTTATGCGCATTAATCCCGCAGTAGATTGCCATAGCCCAGGCTGGGCGGCAACTTGGAAAACCAGCCGCAGACGGTGCCTTAGCAAAGCAACGCCCGGTGCTGGGTGAAGTGCGGGGTTCCGCTTGGGATGTGGGAACGATACCATTTTTTTCAGGGAAACAAATGGCAAAGTCACATTTTTGGAAGGAAAATATAGGAACATATGCGATTTGTTGTTTGTGAGTTAAGGTATAGATTTATGAGGGACACATTGTGATGTTCAAATGGTGAATGGTGGGTAGTTTCTTTGGTGAAGGCTGGATGGTGGCTGGTCTCATTGGATTTTGTCAATCAGATATGTGGGTTCCATCCGGTGTCATGTTTCCCGTCGTTTCCCGTCATCCATTTGTGAGATGATTACGCCAAAGCTGAACAAAACTGGTTGGTGGTTTGGAACATGTTTATTTTTCAGAGGGGTTGAACCACCAACCAGATCAATGTTTGCCTTTGATTTTCCATGATATAGTGATGCGTTATCCCTGGGGTCATGGGCCCAGGGGCCCCCCATCTTGGGCTGGGATAAAACCTCAAGTTCAAGCTAGGTTGGGTACCCTCTGGTAAACTAACATAACTGTGGAAAATCAGAATTTTTAATGGGTAAATCAACGAACTAAATGGCCATGTTCAATACTAGTAGCTATGTGATTGCCAGAGGATATCTCATATTTTCATATATGTTCCCATTCCCAGGTCTTACCTCATATATTCCCAGAAAGTCACCAGATATTGCCATTGTTTTTTTCACCACAGCACAGTTACCGCGTCACAGGAATTCTACGATGGGAACAACGCCTTGGCGGCAGTGGACAAGGGCGGCCAGGTCGGACGGTGGAGCTCGGATTCCATGGGACAAGTCTCTGTTGGAGATGAACTGTTCACACAATAGTTGGATTTATATTGGATTTATATTGGATTATTATTATGGATTTATATGAGGTTAATGGTGATCTAATGGTGATTTTTCATGGGATTTAATGGAACTGTCTGGTGATATACCCTCTGGTTATTGAACAGTTCGCCATGGTTTGTTGATGGCCCATAGAAATAGATGGTTTACCGAACTTAAAAATGGTGGATCTTTCCATGGCGAACTGTTAGTCATAACCAGATGGTACTATGGATGGGAAAAATGGAGGATTTACCGTCCAAAATGGGGATTTCAATGGAGTTACCCTCTGGTTAAAGGTTTACATAAAACTATGGAAAGATCCACCATTTTATAGCTAGGTAAATCAACTATGTAATAATGGGCTATTTTCCATAGCAAACCGTTAGTTTACCAAAGGGTAATTAAGATACTATGGATGGAAGAAATCCTTCACCACCTTGGATGGTTGAATCCCTATGGATAATGTTGAATAATGGGATAAACATGGATAAACCATCTATCAACTGGTGCAGGATTTCGCAACCATCCACCATATTATCAAATTCCCGGTCAAAAAATGAGATTTCTTCAGAATCTAGATGGAATGGGGATACAACTAACCAACTCTACTATGCTACGGTGGTTTCATGGAACCTATCTAGAGCTACAGGTACAAGAGGCAGCATCGCCATAGAGTCCAGGGATACCCCCAAAATCTGAGCAAGGTACCATCGAACGAGCCATGAGCGCCATCGCTATGGATCTAATAGAGTAATTACAACTTATGGGTTTTGATGGTGATCTATTTTGGGTACCCGGCCTGGTAAACATACAAAAAGCTATTGAAAATGACCCATAGAAATAGTTGATTTGCCCATCAAAGATGGTGATTTCCCATAGTTATATTAGTTTACCAGAGGGTATGTGGTAATCAAACGTTGCTGGATTTTTGTTAGTCATTTCTTGCCATGATTTCCATTACGGTCCAACACCATCGATAGAACATGTTCAATCGCCGTGTTTGATTTTCTGAGGGCATAGCGGGATACATCTAATCAACAGGTGATCATTTCCGGGTTTCCAGCCTTTTAAGCATTTTTTGGGGGGTTGCTAAAAGTCTTAGCCACCTTAGGTCCTGGCTTCAAAACAACCCCGCAGCTGTCAGAGCCCTGCCAGGCCTTTTGGCAATCGCAAGGTTTAGAGACGGCCACTGGGCGGCTATGTATACGGGAAAACATGGTGCAGACGGCTGGGAAAACATAAAAACACCATAGTGGAGATGAAGTGATCTATAAACTTACTGCACCACACACCCACTATTTGTTCGTACATTACATATATATATATATATATATATATATATATATATATGTATATAAACATGTATACGTATATGTACGCAGATTATATTGTGCCCCAAAAAATCATCCCATGGCGGATTTTTGCGAGGTCCCAATGCCTTGGCTGCCGTTCTTCTCCAACTGCGTTGGGTATCTTCGGCTGCCAGCGGTTGGTGAGACGGAATTGGTTGGTGAATATGAGATGATTAAGGATACCCGACCTGGTAAACATACCAAAACACTATGGAAAGATCCACCATTTTTCACGGGAAAATCCACTATTTCTATGGGTTATTTTCTATAGCTATGTTAGTTAGTTTAGAGAAGGTAATTATGGATATTAAAGTATTAGCTAGCATATATTTGTTGAAATCTCAACATCGCATGCCCCCAACATCCATCAGCATGTGTCCATCCGGTCAGCCCACTAAAAGAATCATGTCGCTCAGGGAACATCCCACACAACATCAAAGGTCCATTTAGTAGATGTTGGAAACTCCGTCATGGTTTCACTCCCACATATGGCCCCAGTGTTGTTGATCAAAATCCTGAGAAATTCTTGGTCAACGGAATTTTGAAATGTTGACAAAATTTGATGGTACTGTACCCAGAGATGACAAGTTGCTAGCTTGATTGGCTTGTCCTCTCCGGAAGCCCATAGTCAAAACCCAGGCTTGACAGCCATCCCCCGAAGGGGAGCAATCCATTCTATCCTCAGAAGTCACGCCCTTCTTAAGGATCCATACTTAAAGGACCAAAGGACTGTACATTTGCATCATCCCACTTCAAGCTGATGACAAACTGTTGAATGTTTCTTTCTGATCGTGTTTTTTGGTGTTGTCCCCTTATGATTGCAGGGAATCTTATCTATTGGCTCCCACTCTTCTGAACATTAGCTGCATCAGCATCGATGTGACATTTTGCGCAGGGGCTTTCATAAGATATGGGGCGTGTATGTATATACACAAATTGTGACGCATTGTAATAGATCGTATACTTGTTGATGTGCATATGCATTTAATTATGTATATTCGGTATTTTGTAAGTCTTAGAATAGCTTTATTTTCTGGCATGCATAGTTTGCACCATTGCCACCATTCTGGTTAACCGATGGTATCTAATCTACAGGAAGGGGCCCTCGAACAGCAAGTTGGTCTATTTTACTAGGTTAATACTTGGGTTTATGGTGGGCGTCTCTGCAATCAAATGGGGTTATGAACCAATTGAGAAATGCGTGGCACACTCCTATCAGATGACCTTCGGTTTCAGTGAAACATCGCCCCACTCCAAGAATTATCTGAATGATTTTGAATGCAAAGATGGCATATTTTGGATTGTTAATCTCATGGTTTCCTGCAAGTTGTTCTGCCAGTAAACTCACAGAGATTCTGAACATCCACCATAATTTTCGTGGATTTCCAAGGGAAACAACCATTGATTCCCATATGTTAGATTTAGATGGTACCCCACAAACCCATTCATTGATCAGTTTGATCAGTTCCATTCGGTAATTCGTACATTCGTCATGGTTTCCGGCTCACTTGTCCCCATGATTTTCTCAACAAGAAACATATTACTGATTGGGTCTTCTGGTGAGAAATAGGGGAGAGAAATTAACCAGAACCAAACGTGTACTTTAAAAAAAAAAAACTCCCTAAACAAATGTGTTTTTGCTTTTTTTTTGTCCGTAAGGAAACCCACTGAGAAGTCATTTCAAAGGAATTCATCATTCATCCAATAGCTTTACTAGTTGAACAAGCTGTCGTTTTCGCAAAATAGTTATTCTTTACGGTATACATATTTATATATATATACCATCAAACCACCATTCAATTCATATCCCATAATATCCATTATATAATCTGGTTGAATTCTAACGACCTCACTGCCACCTCACTGGAATGATGGTTAGTAGGGGTGACTCTCCCGAAATCGCTTTATTTCAGGTGATTTTTTTTAATTCACCCAGATCGATCTTCCTGAATCATACAGTCAAAGCCCTTTGCCAATTATAAATCGTTATAGATGGGGTTATACGTTCCGCAAACGGGCTTATTTCACTGACTCAAAACGGGTATTCGGGCCATAACTGTCGCTCATATCTATATATCTATCTATCTATTTATCTATCTATCTATCTATCTGTCTATCTATCTATCTATCTATACATACATACATACATATGTACATATATATACAAATAATATGCATCACAATAATTATGTGTATATATATTTATTTATGTACACATATTCACATATATATATATATACATACATATATGTGTATATACATACATATATGTTTCATTATAGCACTGAATAACCATTCATATGTCCTATCTCGTTGCCTCAGCTTCGATTCGTACATCATCCTCTGGGATCTCTTCGAATCTCCCGGCGAGCTCCGGGAGGGCTGCAGCTTGGGCGGTAAAAAAACGGGCAACACGGGGAACGGGCCGCAGAAGTACCGGGATGACTAGGGGTTATGGTTTTTTAAGGGTATCTAAGCGGTATACAAATGGTATATCAATGGTATATTAATGGGTTTTAACGGTTATTAATGGTTATTAATTGTTATTTAACGGTTAATGGTATAATATATAATGGTATATTCATGATTTATGGTTTGTATTGGTCGGTGTATTATAAAGTTGCATAGTAATGGTATACTTAATTGTTTTGAATGATGATAAATAGTTATACATGGTTAGCATTGGTTATTGAATGAATTCCTATTAATGGCTGCTATTGGTTGATGTGGTAAACCCAATGCGATAAACCATGCCCTTTAGAGGTTTATGACATGGAGTATACCCCTGTGACTGGGATGATGTTCAGGGAAGCCCAAATGCTTGGTCAACGGGATGGTTTATTTTCTGGGTCTACCACATTTCTAAGTTACCCTCTGGTAAACTAACAGTTTTCTATGGAAAATCACCATCTTCATTGGGTAAATCCACTATTTCTATGGCCGTTTTCAATAGCTATGTTAAATTACCAGAGGGTAACTTAAGCCTATAGATTGTGTCAAGACATACGGAAGATATACGCTGACGGCCTTTTGCCATGGTGAGAAAACTGGTACCCGCTGATAATTCGTCACAGGGCTATTGAACATGACCATTTGCAACACGTAAGGTAAATTTAATTTCGTAGCTATGTTAATTTCCCAGAGGGTAGTTCCAAGTTTGGGCCCCCAAGATAGGTCACTTGGTGGAACTGACAAGGACAACTAAAGGTTTTTGGTTAGTTGTAACGAATTAGTTCGATGGGTGAAATTACACCAACAAACATAGCGGGGGGAGGCCACATCGTGAATAACCACCGGTCCGCAGGATGAAAAGAACAAGTCTAAGCATTCTAAAGATAATCTGAATGATCCGGAGGCATTGAGACTCACAGAAGGAGACCTTCAGACACCTGTCAGTGGTGAAAGGCAGCAGGCAGTTTTTTCTCGACATGGTCTACGGGCGTAAGCTGCCACAATGCCATGAGCCGGTTGGGGATGACTAAGAATTTGGGCTGTTGCCCATGCTGATGTCGGACACCCATTCAGTTACGTGTCAATCTGTCTGGCTCACATTTATTGAGTTGGGTATGGTTTGTGACAATCCCCACTGGCCCCAATGCATTATCTGGGTCATTTTCCCCTTTTCAGGATTTGTTGAAGGGATAGGCCACCGGTTACTATCCATTTATCCATTGGCCATCACTACTAAACAGTGTGATGGTTTTGGGCTTGCTGCCTTGCTACAAAGTGATGCCGCGTGCCCATCACAAGCGAAGTTGGTCTGCAACCAGGCAAACTAGGGTCCCTGCTGGTCCATGGTGAGGAAATCTTTGTTGCCAAAGTATACACATAAGGCAACTGAACTGGTACATCAGCCTGTCCGACTGTCAAATAAGCATACAGTCAAATTTGGTTACAACCACAAGACTGTCCGTCCAAAGCACACGTCAAGCTGCGACCTATGTGTTCCTTTATCGCATAACTCATGTGGTACAACCAATCATAAATTATCCCACACATATATAAACGTTTCTCGTTGGGAACAAAAACCTGTTGGGATGGTAAAGCATGACCCCAAATGGTTGGTGAATTGCAATGGCCTATTGCTCGGCTGGATGATGGCGTTCCACTGGTGTTCACCATGACAAATCTCGTAAAGACATCGATGAAGTTAGCCACTTGCACATGGCCCATGGAAGCACGTGTTGCTGAGTCGAAAAACATATTATATGCATATTGTTTCAAACTTTCAAACTATCACAAACAAAAAAACAGTCCTACAATGATTGTTCACCAAGTTTCTATGACCATGGTGATTAAACATCATAATTATCATCAGAAACGTAACCGCCATGATACATCATAATCTATTTGATTGATAATTCCATAGAATCATGGTGACTATCAACTGATAATCACTTATCAATAATCCATGGGTCATTATCAATTACCATAATCCCATGCATGCGCCATGTAACGGATAATTATCACCCATGACCATTACCATCATTATCAACCATCCTCAATCACCATCATTATCAATCACTATCAACCATCATCAGGATAATAATAATAATAATAATCATCATCATCATCAAATAAACGGGAGTATACATTCTATAAGTGAGGTTTTGTTTGTACTTGTAAGAAGATCTTACACCCTCTGGTAAGTTAACATAGACCCTGAGAATCGCCCATTTTTGATGGAAACTAATCTTCCAACCCCTATCTGCTAGGGTCTATGTTAATTTACTGGAGGGAAACGGGTTTTTTGGGCCATCAATTCCTCCCGCTGATCCCAATTCCTGAGGTGAGATGGTTCCGCGTGAGGAGGTGAAGATCGTGCCACCGCTGATCGTGGACTTCGTCCCTAAACGTCACCGAGACGGTTTCGATGTCATCGCTAAAGGGTAACGTTGGGAGCTTTGAATCCATGGATTCCATGGATCATTTCCGATTTCAGGATGTTTTGAGTTCAAAAAATGTGTGCAAACACAGTTGAGTTGAACGTTGCGAACTTTCAACTGACAGACCGTGTGATTCTCAAAGGATTCAAATGGGATGAACAGGCCATGTGATTACATTTGGTTTTTGTTGGGTTTATCAAGTTTTTTTTTTTAAAGATGTTATTTATATATATTTATATAGTTGACCATAAATAGCCAATATGAATGAATGCGTATGAATATATAATATTGTGCTTGTTTACTTATTGGCGACTACTGTAATCATGTAATCTATGGTTTATAGTTTATAAACTACTTATTGTTGACGATAGCATCATCAGTCAACCAGTATGTAAATGAGTTGGTTGAACCAGTAGTCATTTTTATTGTGTGGTTGCATTATCTATATACATGTTTGCATGTGTATATGATAATTATATATATACATACATATGTGAGTGTGTGTGTACATATATATATATTTATATATCATATATATCATATATATATATACATATGTGTGTGTGCATATGTATATACTATATACATATTATATCTATATATATATATATAGATAGATATACAGACTTAGGCTGGCCATTGTGTTCCCAATGGTGAACCATGGTGAACCCCTGGGGTGACCGCCGAGGATACCTTAGAGCCACGCTTTGGCAGCTTTGGTTTTCGCACGGCAGGAAGCAGTGAAAACCTGGTATTTTCAGAGAACTTTCATGTATAATGTGTATATTATATTAATATATAATATATAATATATAATAGCCAGGTAAATGAATTTGGGATATGGATCCATAGCACTGTGATTCCTTGTGGATCTGACCACGTACCACCCGGCCTCGAAGAGAAAGTCGGACGTCCAGCCAGCAATGGAAAATCACCATTTTGAATAGGTAAGCCAACTATAAATGGGCAATTTTCTATGTCGCTATGTAACAAATTACCAGACGCTAAACGTTCCCTTGAACCGCTTGACTTGGAAGCTGTACCTGGGTTGCTGAGTCGATGATTTTTACGATTTTCCCAATGGGAAATCCACCAGAGATGGGGGAACTGATTCAGGGCATCAGTTTATATAGTTGTTTTGGGTAGTGTCCCCGAGGAAGTGTCCAAAAGCCATAGGTTTTTCAGAGAATTTAACCATGATTTTTTTCATCAATCAAGGGGTTTAACCATGGGACATATGGGATGTAATATTAGAATTGATAACGGATGGTTGATTGATGACTATATGGGGTTATACTGTACTATCCAATATATCGGAGATTGTCACGGTCCAGCATGGGAAATCCTGTTGACCGTCGACCAAGTGGGTTTTGAACACTGTTCAGTTATGTTTGTTAGTTTAAATTGCCCCATCTAACTGTAAAAAATCTAGCCAACCTACTTGTAAACCAACTTCGCTAAGTGAGGGGGGGGCCCTTCTTGTAGGGTAAATTCCAATATTATTGAGGTAAATAACCAATACTTCACCCCAAGATGTTGGTCCTTGTACCGTCTACGTGTTTGATGTTCATGTGCAAAAAAGGCATCAAACAAGGACCAGGAATCGGAATGTTTCCTACAACTGGCCCATACAATTTCAATGTTTTTGGGAACACATACATTGTTGTTGATGGTGAAATGCTATATTGCCCCATGTCTTGTTGGTTCTATCTTCAGGGGCCACTGTTCAACAAGGTTTGTTGTTTAGACACGTGCGCTCTTGCTCTTGGCTACGTGACCCTGGAAAACAATTTTCATGTGGTACTTGGGTTGGTTTCTGTGGGCCAATTAGCAACTGAGTAACTGACAGAGTGATTGTTCGAATCATAGTAGTAAGGTATATGTCAGGTATTGTCATTCGATGGTCGGCTAGCAACATGGAGCAACCGTTTTTCTTTGTCAACCTTGGATGGGTAGTTTAGTACCTGAATCTGTTGCAGTACTTGGGGATTTGACTGGAATTGATGGGCATGATCCCGGACACAAAAAAACGTACAGTTAACATTTTGGTAATGGCTCATATGTATCGGTACAATGTGCATATTCAAATAAATGAACTCCAGCGCATGAACATATGCCCATTCAAATTGGGTGACGTTTGGCTTACTAGGTGTGTATCCCAGTAAGTGCCAATAACCATACTGCCATGCTATGCCCCAGATATGTATGTGAAATTTTGAGATATATTGATTGAGAGAAATACCCTGTCATTTGTCACCTTTTGTTTTGAATAAGAAAGGAAAAACACATACTGCATGACCTGCAGATCTAAGTTTCTTGGGTCTTATTTTCAGCACGCCCTGTTTGCCACGGCTCTGTCCCGAACGATTCATGCGACTAAGATCCGGTGGCCGACAGCTGTCAGTTGATCACCAAGTGCCACTTCGAGGAGCCAAATGAGCCAATCGCTCCTGGTGGCCAGGTGACCAGGTCGTGGCTAAGAATGGGGCCTGGTGAATGTTGGTTACCCTGTGGTAATTTAACATAGCTATTGAAAATGGCCATTTATAGTGGATTTTCCCATAACAAATAGTGATTTTCCATAGCTATGTTAAATTACCAGAGGGTACCCAAACTGTAATTTGCTATAGTGTGCGAACTGGAAAATCAGAAAATCTCCAGGTGGATATAGGGGTAAACTGATGTAAATTGTCGATCTTGTCGATCAACGGGCAATTTTTCATAGCGAAGTGCTGAATTATGGGAGGGTAACTGGAGGTTGACTTTGGGCAAGAACTTTGAATCAGAGGTCCGCATCAGTTCAGTGGTCTGCAGCTGGTGGAAAAATCACCTGAACAAAGTGGGTCATAAAACAATCTGATGGTCTAGCTACCACGTTAGCTAATCAGCAGAATAATTTTCTTTAGAGCTAGGCGGGGTAGCTTGTAGATCCTTACTCACGCATTGCAGTGAAGAGCTGCAAAAAATGAATGTGTCTGAAAATGGGGTATACACCCAAATAGATCAAATAGCGCTTATTCATGGAGAATATGACTATCAACCATTGGAAAACTGGGGGTCCCCTACTTTCAGACAAACCCACATCACCTTTTAAGCGTTGGTTAAACTATGTCAAACACTTTTTTTTGGTGGTTAGCAATGGGTAAAATTCTACACCTGGGGCCCACGTGGAAATTCCGTGGCCAGGAATATATTGTACCAGGCCTGTTTGCTGCGTGGTTGTTCCATGGATCTGGGTAAATTCTAACGACTTATTGCGGCCAAAGCCTGGAATGATGGTTAATAGGTACCTATCCCAAAATAGCCATATATAGTGAGTGCATTGTTATGATTTACCCAGATGGATTTGAAGATGGTTTAGTGCATCAATACTTGGCATTTTACCATCAAGAAGTTGGATTTAGCCAGCGCACATGTGGACTTGAGTCCTATAATTTAACATGGCTGGGCAATCGCCACACTAAAATGTAAATAGTCGATCTTTGGTTCGATTCAGGTTTGATTCTCAGAGGGTATAGCATGTCATACAACATATCACATAAGTATTTTAGAATGTTATAACTAAAACTATTTATACATGTGTATGTTGATATAAGACATATTGTTGATATACTCTTCAGGAACCACTATCTTAAGAACAAATGGAGTATAGTCAAGCCTCCCCAGTTTCCTGCTAAATGCTTTGTAATTGGATGATATGGCCTAAATGTTCCGAATTCAAACTGGGATTGTGCCCTTATTTTCAAAACCATTGGTTTCTGAATGTTTCTGATGCCAATGCTGATTGTAGTGATCCATAAGTAGTTTCTGAATGTTTCTGATGCCAATGCTGATTGTAGTGATCACTATAACCCATAGGATCCATGGTTTTCTGTATATATGCTAACATGAATGGGGTATATTGATGGATCCATGTTACCATTAATATAGCAGCACCGTTAGGATCCTATGGATAATGGAAACTCTTATTCAAATGGATAATTTACGGTGAAAAACATCATTTTAAGAAGCCTCCATATTCTATAGAATGGATATTTCCCAATCACTAAGCCATGACATCCATGGAGCTTGGAGACTTGGAGCTTCCAATGGCGCTGACAACGTTGGACTGTTGGACTGTGCGGCTGGGATCATTTGGCTGCCAGAATCCCAGACATATCCGTTGATTTCCCATTCCCACGATTGATGACCAGAGGATACATCCAATTAAATAGACCATTAAGTGTCCCAGGATTATCCATTATTATCCATTATTATCCATTATTATCCATTATTATCAATTATTATCCATTATTATATATCAATGTTTATCCATTGTCAACCGTTACTATCCATTGTTATCCATTCTTATCCAGTATGATCAATGATTAACGACCATTAACCATCGTTAACCCCCCGATCTGGCTGTTTTTGGATGTGCCTCGAGCCTCTGCCTTCAGACTCCTACGGCTCAACTCTCTGGTGGGAGCTGCCCGAAGACCCTTGGGATGAACTGATTTCAGTTGTTGCAGCTTTCGGATGGTTTCAAGTTGCAGTTGGAGTTGAACATACAACAATAATCACACATATGCGTGATATATATATATATAGAGAGAGAGAGAGAGATAGATTAGATAGATGGATGGATGGTTGGATGGATGGATGGATCGATAGACAGATATTTAGATAGATACACACCTGGAAATTGTGAAGAAAACATCATCGAACTACCATCCTGGAGCTACTGACATCGGCATTTTTTTAATAGAGCCGTACACAACATGATGTTTCGTGTCACTTGCCTTAGTTCGGAATCGCTAAGTTGGTTTATTTGCCTATGTTAGGTATAGATAACCACGCGGTGGTGCCCCCGAGTTGCGTTCTAAAGCCAGCTAAGTAATGTTAAGTATAGATATATCTACCATCAAGCCGGCAGTTGAACTTACAAACCAAAGGAGGTAACTCTGGAGAAGCACCAACCGTATATGTACAGTTATGGCCCTTGACAGTTTTAAACCGGATTACAATACCTTTAACTAAGGTGGTGTGTATATATATATATATCATTATAATCCCATCGATAAATGTTAAGATATGATAGATCATTATTTATCACTTTATTTAATCCCTTTTACAGTCCCATTTACAGTCATTATAGTCCCATTTTAACTGTTAAGAGATGCTAAGAGCCATTTCTAACTGTTATTTCATCACTATAACCCATAGGATCCATGGTGCTGGTATATATGCTAACATGAATGGGGTATATTGATGGGATCCATGTAACCATCAATATAGCAGCACCGTTAGGATCATGGGATATAGTCATCAACCAACCATCCGTTATCAATTCTAATATGACATCCCATATGTGCGATGGTTAAACCCCATATGTCCCATATGTCCCATTCAAACATCACTATAAAGTTATTTCATCACTATAAGCCAGTTATTTCATAACCGACTTTATAGTGACATAACTATATAGTTGATATTAATATACTATTATAACTGATTATAGGTTATATCATGTTATATCACAGTTGGCTAAGTTATATCATCATAACCTATGATTGCTATGGCTGTTTTTTTGAGGTTATATCACCTGCTGAGTTTTTTGGCCTTGCAATCACCGGTAGTTCACCGTCCCCGAGGAGACGGTCCTCTTTTACATCACAACGCAGCCCATCAGCTACGAGGAGAGTGAACCGTGGATCACAATGGATGTTTTTTAAACACCACTTGAAAGCCAACAAAAAACAAAGGGGTTCATTGATTTCATGTGATTTGATCTGATTTTATTTGAATTGGTATGTTTTCGATTTCATGTGATTTGACAAGTCAATCATATGATATTCAGTCACTTCAGCTGGTTCTATCCAGTGGTGAATGGAGGGAGCTGCGAACGGAGGTCATTTGCGGTGGTTTAATTAGACTGCATAGCTTTCCATCATACGGCACATGCTGAAACATGTATTTGACTGGTGGATTCAAATGTTATTGCTCGTTCATCATCCGTACGTCATGCTTGACACTCAATGAGTGTGCTTTATGTTCATATGGTTTGAAAAAACACCAAGGTCAGCTGGGTTTGGGGCCAGGCGATTTGCAACTTGCGATTGAACATACTCGTAGCTTGAAAGTCGCCAAGAAAAATATGGCAACCATTTTGGAAAAAAAAAACATCAGCTCCCATGGTTCATCAGCAAGTCTCCCATCAAAATGACAAGAACATATTGCTAAATATGGATAAATATGGTACCCTCTGGTTATTTAACATAGCCATGGTACAGATGGCCCATAGAAATAAATGGTTTATCGAACTTAAAAATGGTGGATCTTTCCATGGCAAACTGTTAGTCAGAACCAGATGGTAATAATTAATTACTGCTCTTATTCGAATGGTCAGTTGTATAGAAGATTTAGAAGATTTAGATAGTTTTCCATAGTGAACTGTTAGTTTACCAGAGGGTAAATATGGTAAAACAAGAATGTTCAGCCCCGTGGTTTGAAGTCTCCATTCCGGCGGCCTCCGGGCCTATCTGGGCCTCCGGTCGGCCAGGACTTCAAAATCGGAGACCCCTTCTTCGCGCCCATGGTGGGTACCGAGCTTTTGACTGGAGCACCTGGACTCGACATGGTCAGGATAAGTGAATTCAGCCAATGTGTGTATACAGTGTATCAAAGTGTATATAACAATTATAACATATTTAATCTAATATAAGACATGGAAATAATTAAATATAGAGAAATATTTATTCATTCGTTTCTATCTAGATTTATTTATTTTGAATTTACATGTCCATTGGAAATTCCAATGTGAGTGGAAGGTACGCCTGGATTTGTTGAGGTAAGACTCACTACACTTCCAAAGATTGTTTTTCCCCATAGGGAACTGGAGAATATTTTCTATGACTGATTATGAAAGGCCCAACATGGCCCTACCAATCACCACAGGATGTTGTTTTTTTAATAGTGGGTACACGTGTACCAATGATAATAGCACATGTAACATGTTTGGAAAACAAGCATACAACCAGTAAGCAGACTGTCCAAACGGCTAGGATTTTCCAGCGACAATTCAGCCAAAAAAAAAACGAAGCTTCAAGCCAATCGATTTTTTCAGCGAGTGGACATCAGCAATCACCAGCCCTTCGGTATATGGGTATGGATCAATACCTATTAATACCATTTTTAGTGGGATGAACATCCATTTACCAGCTATTTTGGTCACCAGGGGTACAAGGTTTTGACCCATCCCCATATATATATATAATTATATATATATATATATAATCAAATATAGCTGGCTGGGAAAGTCCCGACCTAAATGGAGCTGGGTGGAATGTCCAGCCATTTTCCCAGAATCACAGTGATAAGTTGATTTATTTCAACCCCATATCTTTGTAGCTTCTGTATCTTCCCGGCCCTATATCAAGAACCAACTTGGCTCCCAGCTTCCACCCGTCGCAAGGTCAACTTGATGATGGATGACAGGCACGGTTCGACCATAGGAAAATCATGGAAAATAGCCCGATTGCGCTAAGGCTACATGGGAAATTTCGACTATGTAACCCGAGGTATACAGAAAGATCTGGGAAACTCATAGTGTCCCTATGTTTCCTGGGAGAAAGATCTATATAGGTTTCTTAGATTTGCGTGTCAAACACGCCAGGAGCGATCCAGACGGAGGACAGAGATCGTGAGGGACGGGTGAAGTATTTCACGAAGTAGTTGTTGGGTTTATAAACAAACACTGGTTGGTGGTTTGGGACATTTTTTATTTTCCATACTATATATGATAATCCTTCCCATTGACTTTCATATTTTTCAAGATAGCTGAAACCACCAACCAGAACATCACTGGGGGGTCTGACCCTGTGGGGTGTCTAACGGGCTGCAGTGTGACTCAGTCATAGTCGGTCGGTTTTGTTCATCTATTTCTATGAGCCATAGCATGGTTTCCATAGCTATGTTAAAATATTAAACTATGTTAGATAACCATGTTTCATATGCATGGGGCTGCAATTTCATGGTCCATGTTCGGGACGGGGAATTCTAAGTCGCCCGGGATGACGTCAGATGAGTTGCTGCGCCGGCTGCGCGTGATTCTGACATAGATCCCGGATACATCCCAGATACCCTCTGGATCCCTCTGGTAATTTAACAGTTTGCTATTGAAAATGGCCATTTATAGTTGATTTACCCACTAAAACTGATGATTTCCATAGTTATGTAAACGTTTACCAGAGGGTACATCCCGGATATGATACATCCCTATTGTTGCGAGTTCGGAAGTTGCTAAAAAAATAGTTTTTAGATTTTTTTTAATGATTTTTTATGATTTCAATATGGTTTTGGTTTATGGTTTTGATTTTTGGCATTTTTTGGTTTATGATTTTGATATGATTTTGATATGATTTTTT
>Ga0126342_10010908_pt1:5000-16253 | contig 16253 bp, 15 predicted proteins | sample Cyp1metagenome_FD_92528 | JGI IMG/M metagenome (GOLD analysis project Ga0126342, IMG submission 92528) | Coral microbial communities from Lord Howe Island, Old Settlement Bay, Australia - Cyphastrea 1 metagenome | ecosystem: Host-associated > Invertebrates > Cnidaria > Coral ... | reverse complement strand
GTATGGTATGTATGGTATGTATGGTATGTATGGTATGTATGTAATGTATGGTATGTATGTAATGTATGTAATGTATGTAATGTATGTAATGTATGTAATGTATGTAATGTATGTATGTATGTATGTATGTGCACGTACAGCGGAAGAAAAATACATATTGTAAGACATTAAGTGTGATTGTGTGGATACTTACGGTCCATCTTGAAGTGCAAGACTTGAGACTCTTCAGACATTGACGGGTGTGAGATGAAATGCAGCTCGATCATGCAACTGCGGATGAGGCTGGCTTCTGCTTCTATTTACCTATATGATCCTATACGTATACACATATGTTTATGATGATATGATCTATTATATGCATGTGGAGTTGGATGGTGTTATGTGCAGAACACGTATGCACCCATGATATTACATGAGTAGAAATACACCCAAGGTCTTTCTTTTCTGACTTGGTCTTTTCTGTGGGGCTATCCGAACATGGGAACATTAAATTATGGGTAATTATTTGCCGTCCCAAAATTCCAGTGGTTATCATGGCAACAGCTAGGACCAGCATCACCATCAATATCATCCATCAGGACCACTTTCACCGTCTCCATCATCTTCAAAAGACTTCAAAAGTAAGTGTAATGTATGTCAATCCCGGCAGGAATTCATAAACCTTGCTTGGTTAGTTCATTGAGGAGGTAGCCCTAGAAGTGATAATGTGCGAATAGACAGCGACGCTGGTACTAGCTATTTGAATGAACAGCCTAGAGTTTATTAGCCCACATGTCACATGGTTGACGTTAATTGTCCCCTTGGATTCTCTTGTCTCCTTTCACCTGTCAGCATCCCTTCCCTGCACTTGCTCAAGACATGGATCCATGGTATGTGCCAATCCAAGGCGGCGAGATGTACAAATCTTTGTTACCTGTGACTTGCCACAGCACTTTCCAGCAGATACCAGCCTCTGAAGTAGGCTTACACTTGGTCTGTTCAACGCCAGCCATTGTTTCACGTCTCACACCAAAACTTAACAGCCCCAAAAAAACAAACAAAAACAATTTAATGAGTTGTCGTGCTGGCTTGCCACTTGGAAGATCTTGAAAATTTGGTTCCTATTTCCCAAGCGAGTTTCCCTTCGCTTGGGAGCTTCCAGCTACTCCAGGTGACGAGCCGGGACCTGAAGGCATGTCGCGTCTTCCGCTTTATCCACGTGGCGAAGAATGGGGGCACGGCCCTGGAGGAATGGCTGGAAAATAATGATCTCCAATGCTTACTCATGAAGGGATCCTTTGAACATGTTGATATGCAAGTCGACGCTTGGCATAACAAATGACTTCGGATTGTTTGTTGTTGGCATTTTTGATTCAATTGTTTTAGTTCGGGACATTTTTTTCCATGCTGCTCGTGGAGCCTCATTGCTGATCCACGGAACGGTGCACCCTGAAACAGCCATCAGCGTTAGCACTGAAGCCAATTAACACAATTTTTCCAAGCCTCCTCTCTGAAGTCACAACAGCTTGCTTTCTTTGAGGCATATTTTGTTTCAAATATTATAAATATTCAACGGAGCGGTTGCACATGTTGAAACAAAAGCCAGTTGCTGATTTGGGGGCAAACGCTTTGCCAGGGAAATATGTGGGAATGTCGCTTCTTGAGATTTCTTGAGGCTTCCTGTCGATAAGGTGCTGCAACGCCTATCCCCAAAGACAGGGCTAAACTTAGAGGCCCCTTGCCTGGCTGTTCAAAGTTTGGTGAGACCAAAACTCAGGAATTTCCAACTCGTTCAAAAGGCACCTGCTATTTGACGATGGTACGAGATCCTGTGGCACCAAAGCAGCACGAAGGCAAACACATTTTCTTTGGGTACCTTTAAACTTTAAACTGTAGCAATAATTTTACATATTGAAAGTTTCCGTTGTGAATGTACTGATTTGAGGGAACAAAGCCAGAAACTATCGCTTTGCCATCCAAATATGTGGGGGGGGTTCCCTTCGATTCTGGGACATTGGCCATTTCCTCGGGGTACTTTGCACTTTTGAGCCCACGAATCGCTTTCGCATTCCTTTCGAAGTGATTTACCTCCAGTCTCAGGAGCGATGGATTTCAGGATTCCTCAGTCGTTGGCGGCAGGGCTGTCCCTCGCATTGCAGCAACTGGACCAAAGCGGAAGAAACTTGGCGCCTTAAGCTTTGAGCCAATGGATTTAAAGGGTAGCCATGGGATGCCATGGCTAGTCCAGAAGGGGGTGCAGCTGGTTTTGCTGATTGTTGCAACTTTGGATCATTTTGGATCTCTTGTTACCTCTTCTTCATTTTATCTTGTTGCTCTGACTTCCAGATACTTCCGGCATGGGAGCTGCATCACTGATGTGAAAAGGCAGCTGCTCGTCCTCAGAGGTCAGTTTTGTGTATGATTTCTCTCCGGGTAGTCCCGCTACCCGAGGAAAAGGTCTTCCAGAACCTTGGCTGGTCAAGTTGAAAGCACTCAAGGCTCGCCTCAAGCAACATTTCCTGGAGAGGGCGGTGGAACTACCAGCATGATAGCATTGGTTCCCATCCCGACACCGATTCTAGCAGCATGGTTTGCTCATTCACCAGGTTGGGTGATCCAAGAGAGTTTAGACATGTTTAGACCCACTATCATTATCTAGTATTGGCATGTGCGCATGACAAATCTCTAGTCCTCTTCCCCCTGATGGTGCCAGTTGTTTCAGCCACCTGCGGCCCGAGGATGTTCCAAACACCTAACCAGCTGGCAGAAGCCTTCAGCAGCCCCGATCCCCAGCTCCGAAATGCGGCAGACATGGCGCATTCCACCATTCATCATTTGTATCGTGGATATGCCACCTACTTCCCCTATGGCAAGAGTCCTGGCCCACACCAGCCGCACATGTTTCACATCTTTTGGGCTTAATTTTTTGGCGGCGAAGATGGTTGATATTGCATCAGCTCACAGTAGGTACATACTTAAAAACTCTGACCCTCCCCGGAAACAAGGACAATTATAGTTGGTGGCATGATCGCCGATGCAAGCCAACGCACTCCATCGCAAACCAAGGATCATGTTGCGTCACTTGCTTTTCGCGGGTCTAACCTGCAACCTGGAAACTGATGCCTTTGCAATGCTCCGGGCCATTGGCCGCTTGGATGTGACGATTCTGAAGATACAAATCTGCATGGTCCAAGTAGGATCCTGAAATTTGCTGGCAGAGACCCCTACGCAAATTCCAGCTCAAAGCAAGCCACTTCGGTGCGGCCACCTACCAAAATATGGGCAGTGGTTGTTTACATTTCAATTTCAGTCCGTTAAAATTGTAGCAAGATACCTCATTTTTTAATTATGGGAGTGTGCAAAAACAATGTGGAAAGCATATCAAAGCCCAAGTCAAGTGCAAGGAATTGATTAAATCACCAACCAAATCAGATCAAATCAGTATATTTTGAAGCTGTTGGGTGCAGCTGTTGGGTCCTGCACTTGCGGCCAGGTGTCCCTGATGAATCTTTGTTGGGCGTATCACCAATCAAGCGAGTGCATCAAAATCCGGCCTCTTGGTTGGCGCATCGCGATCAATTGCGGGTTGCGGTGAATTATGGGGAAATACGCCGTGCAATATAAAAGCCAATGTGACCCTGTTCAAGCCCGGGGAATCTTCACTTTTTGCTTTTGGCTTTGACCAGCAAGGGGATAAAAAAAAAACTGATGCCCCTCAAAGTTTTTGGGGTACAAAGGGTAAACAATCACCCGGGGAATTTTAAACTGATGCACCTTCGCGTCATATGAAACTATGTGATTCTTGAAATAAAGTACACTGAGGTATGTTATCGTGGCATTACGGGTGCCCCATTTTCCATGACGGTTACCATATACTTTATCGTACTTGATCTTTGCATTTCAATAGTGGAATTCACCCCTTCAAAGCAACAGTCCGAGATCCATCAAGCCACTTCAGGCCAGGTAAGTTCTCCATCCTGATAGTTAGGCAGGAACCTGTCGGAGTATTGCATCCTAAACAAACCCACATAGCGACCGATTTGATGTGCGTAAAGTAGGGGGCCTCAGAAGCTTCTTTTTTTCCCAAAAACTACTGTAAGTTCGTTCATTTCGCAAAGAATACCCGCAGCACGTGCGCTACGCCCCACAGGCAGTATTCCACTACATACATCCTCGAGCTAGGGTTTCTTTAGGGTTCATTTAGGGTTTCTTTGGGGTTAATTTAGGGTTTCTTTAAGGTTTTTCTATTTTTTTGATGGCTTGTGTAAAAAGTTACGAAAAACAGTTTTGGGGGACAGCAGGTTCACTGCAGAGGGTCATCAAGGATGTCTCTGGGTTCGCAAACCCAGAGATGCCAGAGCCATCTACTTATTAGATCGCCAAATAATTAGCAGAAAACCACAAAGTACTATAAAGGTCACCAAAAATGAAGGTTCCAACAATCATCCCGAAAGACTTTGAGGCATATCACAAGTGCTGTTCGCAAGAATAGAAGTGCTTTGCAATTTTGCACCACAAGACGGTTGGTATTTGGCTCAGTAGTTGTGCGTGTATTTATATAATTATGAAGTATATAATATGTTTTTTCTACGTTTTTTTTTTAAAGAATCTATGCGCACACAGTTGGAAACTGACGATAGCCAAACCCCATGGGCTTGGTTCCCGCAACACCTAACCTTTTATCCCTCTTTCTGCAACAAAGGTATCATATCAGGATCTTCAAACTGGGCTCTCTGCACAAGCTTTGCGGAACATTCAGCGCAAGGCGGTGGTCTTGCTCGCCACTTGAGCAGTCATGCAGAATTTTGGTCGACTTCGGTTTTCGTGCCATTTTGCAGATGGTACCAACTGCAATATCCTGTGGTCAGAATATCGTCAGATCCCGTCCCGCAGTTGATGTCAGTTGGCCCAGCACCAGTAAATGAACAGCCATGAGCAGGTGAAAGATGATTATGATGTTCTGAAACTTATGGTGGAGGAAACTGGGCAAACAGTTTCTTGAGGAGCATGCATGGGTGACAGCTGAGTTTGAGAACTATGTCTATATCTCCGTCCTCGGTAAATGTCAGAGATTGTTTTCTTGGCTTATACATTATATTTATATATTATATAATTTATTTTTTGTGCAAATTTCAACACGTTAGCATGAATTATTGCAAGGCTAGGACCCACTTGCAAGCGGCATACATAAGACAAGAGGTAGTTTTCGGAGTACATGATGCAGTTCTGGTGACAGACGCGACAGGGAAAGGTGTTGCAGGCCAAAATCGAAAACTGGTTATGAAACAACCCTCAATCTCACTCGCGCCCGACCTCGCAAGGGCACGATGGATTGGTAAGGGGAAAGGGGAAGAAAAATAACAAATTGTGGGCACGGCAAAACCAGATGATTTGAAAAAGAACTCTTTTAGGAGTCTTCCAGTTTAGTTCATGTTTTTTTTGCTGTGATCGTGCCTGGCGTGATCCATGGTCTCCACATTCTGACATAGCGAGACGCCTTCTGGCCTTTTGGCGCATTAGCTCACCGATGTTTCAAACTTCAAACCGCGTTGTAAGAATAATTCTGCATTTGGTAAAACACGGGTTTCAAACACGGGTTTCGCTGATCTTATACCATCTTATACCTCTATTTTACCCGTAGGGAACCCCGTAGGGAACCCCGTAGGGAACCCCTATGCAATTATCATCAATTATCCAGGAGCGAGCCCGCATTGTCCCAAAACAATACCTATGTTCTTGGAATCCGGCTGTTTACCTTAGCCGCAGCGAAGCAGTATTTTTGCTGCAGCAAACCATAGAAATACAATTATATTTTAAATTATTTTATATAAATTTAAAAGCATTAATTAATTATTAAAAAAATAAATAGATAGATAAATTAAAACATATTCATAATTATATATAATACAATAGATAGATTATCAATGATTATCATAGATAGGTTTTTGGTGATCAGTTTTTGTATGCCCTTTGGCAGGTGCTTGCGCGAAATCCACCAATGTCTTGCAACATTTGCCAGAAAGACTGTGTAAAGGACTCGTAAAGGCATCATGCAGGCATCGGAGGCAATTAATAATATTCCTTCAAGGGTGAGAAGCAAAAACGGCACTCGTGCAAAGTACATGCATCTATTTGTGAGTATGAAACACAAAAACAGGTGTTCAATTTGTTTGTATCAAGAACAGCCTTTTTCAGCCTTTTTCATTCATTGGCCCTACAATTCTGAAGGGTTCAGTTCGGGGTCTCTTGTCATTAAATACATCTCAGATCCAGACATCATCTTCAGGATTCTTAAGCTATTTTAAAACTCCCCGGCCTGTCGTTACCTTGTGCCTTCCGCTGTTGAGATCGAGGAAAACATCATCGAATCTCAGAACATCAGCAGCATATGCCAGGGAGGCTCGCGGCAGCATCCTTAGCTCAGCCCAAAGTGGTTGCAGCTGGTGCCGGTGATCCGAACTGTGGCACAAGAAATTGCCGATGACTTGTCGATGTTTGTGGAATCCATGTCAGCTGATTTGTCGTTGCCATGTTTAAAAAAGAGGACAGGCGGCAAGCACAGATGATTCTTAAAAAAAGAACCACTGATTTTGGAAGTTGTTTTCAAACTTAAAGAATCCGACAACAGACAGTGAAATGAACCTCAATGATGGAATGGAATTGACATGAATTGAAACAATTTAATACCAGTCTTAATCATCTTAATCCAGTGAAACTATACCCCTTAACTTCAGTGACTGAAGGTTTGGATTGCACCGGAAGGTTGGTGAAGGCCACTCAGAGGCACAACGACGAAGCCATGGAGTTGCTACGTCTGGGATCCTAGGGTCCTAGGGTGCGGCCTGAAGTGTGAGGCTTTTGGAGGTTGGATCCATCAAATATCCCAAACAAAAACAGTGAAACCAGTAAACTGCCTGGAAAACAAGGGAAATTAGATGGCAACTAACATGGCATCTGGGGATGTTCCAGTCTTGAGAAAGTAATGATCCAATGAGGATTTTCGTGTGGTAGAAATTGAGTACCGATCGCCCCAATAATTTCAACCCACAAATCTACCTTATATAATGCTGTAGGCCATAGACTTTTGCAAATGCTCAGCGATCCAAATATGAGACCCAGCAATCATCTTGTGTCCAAATGCACACACACAGATATGTATAATACACGTATATTTCTTTGGATTGCCATGGTGTGGCTCACAAGTTGGTGCCACTGATAGGGTGCTTACCATCATACAACTACATACAATTACCCAACATGACCAAGTCAACCTAAGTTTGAATGGAACAACTCATAAAAGAATCCGAGGGTTCCACTTCTCCGTAGATTTTCCTCACATTAACCGATTAACCCAATCAATTGACGCCTGCCGTGGCAGCTCCGGCCCCTGGCGATCCCTGGCGGCCCAGGTACGATGGGTCTCCCGGCGCTGCAAGCGCCAGGGGAGGCGGAACGGCTGTGTGCCCAACTGGCGCTGAGTGGCCAGGCCAAGGCGGCAGCCACCGAGGCGGAAGGGACGTGAAGGGATGTGAAGGGATGGGGATGCATAACATGTGCACAATAAATCATGGATAATCATGGTACTAGTAGATATGTGCATAATATGTGTATAATTATATAGTAATTATATATTATATGATGATTATACACATATGCATGTATGTATGTACTGTATGTATATGATTAGATTTCAACCATGATATTCTTATGTGTAGTTTTTAAGTATATAATTAGAATACTCTTATTTGGAACACTGAGCCACAAGTGAGGATTTAAGGATCCAACATAGTAAGGGTCATTTGGGTTCTATAGCATAGGTCATGCTCAAGCAGTTTGGCTCAAGATCGATGCGAGGAACAAATATCTTTCAAATTTTGAATGGCTTTGTCTCATGATAAATGTTTCATGTCAGTGTAGCTTTGCTAAGTGGTCAAAGAGCCATTTGAGCTTCCGTAGGGGATTTGCGGGTCCTGGCGCAGAAGTCATTTCATCATGGCGTCTTGAAGCTCCTGGGCGGAGACCATGCTGTGGTGGATCCTGCGGCGTCTCAGGCTGCCGGACTAAAAGATGGAGACCATCTGACACTTATTGCCATAGAATGCCATAGAGGCAAAGCTGGCAGCAGCACAACAGGCCTGCTTTGGAGGTGACCGGGTTGCTACATGGGGCATCATGGGGCTCCCGAGATCATGGCGGTGATAGCCAATCAACTTTGAGCGCATTTGCTGCGATCTTTCAGGATGGATCGGTTGTGACTTGGGGCAATCCACGTGGCGGTGACACCTCTGGCAGTCTGGAGTCCAAGATTAGCTGAAAGGTGCCCAGCAGATTCAAGCAACTTGAGGAACGTTTGCTGCGATCCTGGCGGACGGATCGGTTCTGACTTGGGGCGATCCAGACGCTGGTGGTGACAGCTCAGCAATTGCAGATCAGTTTTCAATTAGTCTGCATATGTGTAGCGAGGTTGGCGCAAAGTCGCTCTGCAGTGGAGGGTGTGCCAAATAGCGAAAGGGCCAACTTCGGATGTCCATACAGTTGTGATTTTGTGTGTGTTCAAGTGTGTATGTGCGTGGAATATGTATGCGCACTGGGCTAATTCAGTCATACTCTTCCAATGGCCCCATTGTTAGATTTGTTAGACTATTGTTTGGGTTCCTTTTTGGTTTTGAGGGGCCCCAGGGCCCAGAGTCTTGGTGCATCTTGGTGTCATGGCGGCAGGACTTTGACGCTTTGGTCTTTGGGGCTCCAAAGCTGCTGAGGAATCTCCACCATGGTAGCGCTTCACCGCAACTTCCCCTGGTGCAGGTGGGCTATGTGGGCGGATTTTCACTGCCGATTCGATTTTTTCCTCACCTGCCAGGTGAGGGTCTCTAGATTTTATCAGAGTTGCTTTCTTCTTCTCCTTCTTCTCCTCTATCCTCCTCTGGCAACTGCGAGTTCCGGATCTCAGTGGGCACTACCGGACCTTTATTTATAATTTATACCTCCATTGTTCACTAAATTTTGTTATATATATAAATCCCTATTGTTGGTTCAATGGCATTAATAGGATTAAATTAAACATTATGCCCATGAATCCCCGATTAAATTTCATTCACCAATGGCTATAATATGCTATAATCAACGATTTAATGAATGATTGAACCAATGGTTAATCCCTAGTGTTGATGGTGAACCAATCGTTAATCCATTGCTTAAATCGCAGCCTGTGCGCCTCCGGATCCATCTTCGAAGGAGATCCGGCTTCCTGAGATCCTGGCGCAGCTTCACTTCTCGCAGCTGGAGTTTGTCGCTGGGCCCAGTTTGTCGGGCCCCACGAAACGGAAGGATTTAACTAACCATGAACCGTTGGATTCAAATGAAACATACGACCAGGCCTCAAAAACTTGCTGCTTAACAGTGCAACCATCCAAAATTGAGATTTGAACATAAATTTTGCTTTCAAGTTCCAAGTAAATAAAATTTTTGAAGATAAAAAGGCCATAGGAATGGAAGGATGCAGTTCTGTCAGCAAGGATCAGCAGTTTGCTATGTTTTGCAGCCTCTCTAAACAGAACTCCGCGGCATTTCATGACCCGCCAATCACAGAAATGTATAGAAATGTTAATTCACGTGGATTCCTCCAGATTTTTCCCTGTACGGCAACTGGTTGCCATGAAAGGTCACAAGATGTCACAAGATGTCACAAGATGTCACAAGATGTCGCAAGGTAACCAATTCCAGCAGCAATTTGAGGTGGACTTCTGTATTCTGGCCGGCTGTGACTACCTCCCAACCATTTCCAAGGTGCAAATGCTGCAGAATGCCTGTGATGTCATTCAGAATCACGCCAGAGTAAGATGGATTCAGTGAATTTCACATTGAAATTTCATCATTGGATTCTCGGTTTAACAGACTTGCGATGACTTCCATTTTCTCAGAAAGACATGTCACCACCTCATGCAGCGCCCCGCAGCGTGGCTGTGAAAGCGTCCTAAGTTGGGCCCGTCCGACTGGGAAGCCATGACCGGTCAGAAGGATGACTACTACCTACCGCCCTTCTCATTGAAGGCAGCTGTCGGGGGGGACTTGGTTATTATGGTGACCATGGCATGGAAACCCAAAATGGATACTGTACCTGTTCTGGGAATTTGATCATCGAAGGTTGGGGAGCCATACGAATATCTAGAGATTGAGATCATGATGTGTGGGTCTGAACATGTGATGGGTGGATTTGTTGAGGGGACCGGCGCCACGAAATCCTTTGTCGCCTTCAGCCTTAGCTGAACACTCGGGATGGCGATGGGGAGAGAGAGAGAGAGAGAGAGAGATGGGAAGTGAGTGGGAGGTGAATGGAAAGCTTAAGGCTAAGGGAATTGGGTTCTATGTGGGCCGACACAAGAGAGTGCAAGCGCACATATATTACAGACAATGTTAAGGCATATCCTTCAAATTTCTCCAAATTGTTTTTTTTTTTGAGATGCGCAATGATCGCAGGTAATTGTTGGTTTTCTTCCTTTCTTCTTTTTGTATTTTTTTGTTGTTGCCATTTCTGTCGTCGTTTCTGTTGCTCCTGTCGTTTTCTCCGTGTCAGCGGGTGGTAGTTGCTGGGTTTCGACTGCGCCAGGCCATCATTGCTGAATACTGCGCCAATGACAGCAACAACTTTGCTTCAGTTCGATTTTTTCTGTTTAGTATGTTTATAGATATGTTTAGTGCATGGCGATTCCCGTGAACCAAATGGATCCAATTTGGATAGCAATTCAGCCCAAGAAATCATAAATCGCCTCGTGACGACCCTCGGAAGTTCACAGACATACGTGGTCGAGAAGTTGTGATCACCTTGATTGTTCAGCATCCCGCCCTCACATTTTAATACTTGATTTTGACATGTTCAAGACATAGAATTATAGTTTTAATATGCTTTAATCATGATACCCTAAAATCATCGAATCACTGAACAGCTTTCCCGAACAGTCTTCCCAGGAATGTTCCCCAAACTCTGGATGCTTGTGGAGATAAGGAACAAGCTGCAGCTTTAGCCTTGATCCCATCAGTGGAAGCAGAGCGACTGGGTGTGTGTCCACTTGCCGATCTGCCACTTGGACGATGGATCACGATTTTCCTGAGTACAAGCTGTGAACTTTGACTTGAATAACAGTAGAATTATGCCTAATTTAATGCCAAGTCCAACTTAAAATTGTGACCCTTGGTGTTTTCCCCCGAGAAAAAAAACCTTCAGCTCCGAGGTTGGCCGCAGCGAAGTGTGTGGAGATCATCCTCCCGGATACCGAG
>Ga0126342_10010907_pt1:0-15000 | contig 16254 bp, 10 predicted proteins | sample Cyp1metagenome_FD_92528 | JGI IMG/M metagenome (GOLD analysis project Ga0126342, IMG submission 92528) | Coral microbial communities from Lord Howe Island, Old Settlement Bay, Australia - Cyphastrea 1 metagenome | ecosystem: Host-associated > Invertebrates > Cnidaria > Coral ... | reverse complement strand
AATATCACCAAACATGTGGGGTTTTCAGGGCATGGTTGATTAGTGGGGGAGAATTTTTTTTTTTGGGGGGGGGGAAACCACCGAATTGACCCTAAAATCGGGGAGAGCCGGGGTATGGTTAATTGGAGGGGAATTATTAATTTTAACTTGACATTAAGAATTTTTGCCCACCCCAGCAAGCATCCTTCCCAGGTTGTTTTGAAGTGAAAGTATACAGGAATCAACCACATGTCATGGTAAGTGTAAGAACCATGGTTTCCTGCACGTTTGTTCCCATCAACCTGCGAATTCCAAACCTGTTCTTCAAATCTGTTTGACAAGCTAGGTCCCCATGTCCCCATGTCCCCTAGGTTCAAGCCTAGACCTCGCATGTTTCCCCAACGCATAGGTTGGTCGATGTTCCCTGGGATCCCGTTGAAATCACCATTTGTAAATCGGAATCCGATTGCTGGGAACAACACGTAAATTTAAAAACCCATGATTTCCTGATGGATGATATATTACCTTCTGGTAAACTAACATAGCTATAGAAAAACACAATTTTTAATAGGTAAACCATCTATAAATGGACCATTTTCCATAGCTATGTTAGTTTACCAGAGGGTATATGATTTTTTCCCCACAAAAAAAAAACATAGACCAAGCCAGGCCCACCTAGTGCCGTACTCAGGACGACGGTGCAGTTGTCCTTCGCGATGGCCGGGTGTTACAGCAGCGATGTGCTCTCATGGCAGGTGAGGGACAGCTTTTGGCGACGTAACGTTGTCCAAGGGTCCAAAAAGAGAGGGATTCTATACCCATTATTATATAGGCCAATATAAACCCACTATTGATTATATATCCACTATAGTCCATATATTATAAATAGGGAGTAGTTTTTGGAATATTGATAATATTGTCCATTTGTACTATAGGACATGGTTTCATAGTGTATTATAGTGTAAATGTACTATCCATATTTGTTCTTATGTGTACTACAATTCCACTACACTATAGTGTACTAATTATCCATATTTGTACGACTAAGAGTGTACTATAGGCTCTATTTTTAGCATGTGAATGTTTTTTGAGAAAGTTGGGCAGAATAGGTTTCATCATCTAGTCGCAAGCTCTAGATACCGATAGTAAACTATTTACTAGTTAGTTTGACAACCTATAGTGACTAATTTGGGATAAACCCAGTTGTAGATCATCACCTAGTTAAATCTATACCCACAGAATGACATATTTCCAAGACTGTAGTGAAGATTGGGATTAAGCACTGGTTATAATGCAATGTAGTGGGAAAGAAAACATCCACAAAGCGGCAATTTAATGGGCAAGACAGCTATAGGATGGAATAGATGATATTTACCCTATGGCCTATACTTTCAAGTTTTCCAACTTTTCTATTTGGGGTTGCCATGTAGTGCAGATTGGGATATGGCCAGCAAAAAACTGATGTATCTAGCTGAACAAGATCGACGTCAAAAAGATCTCACTGGAATGATGTATGGAATTCAGCAAGCATCATGATGGAGGTGTAAAACAAACAGACAGACAACCAATCAAACAAGCAAGCAAACAAACAAAAAACAATCACTTGATTGGGATATGGGATGTAGTTATTCAATATTAGTAGCCTTCAGCAGAGTAACATACATAGATATGTTATGGAACATCGACCTTGAAATGGCCAGGTGCATGTTGATTATATCTACATATGACATGCGTAAATTGTGAAACTTATTGACCACCCCAAAAATTGTCCAATCGAATTTTGTGTGTTTGACCAAGAGTCCAAACTGATTGACAGATCACATGGATCCCTAGACAGTTTTTCATGGGGTCTTAAGAATCGCTAGAATTACCCTCCGGTGTCATCAAACATGGCAATGGGAAATCCTAAATTTATTGGTGATTTCCGGTTCAAACCTCCGTTTGTATGGGCTTTCCCGTTGCCACGTTGGACTACCTCTGCGGGTAATTTTTGGATGTGTCCAACGATAAACTGACGACTGTAACGCTCTCATTTTAGTCCTGAGGTCAAACGGTAATGATGCACATCACAAAGGTTGTTGCAGCCCATCACAAAGGATCTTTTTATGGACAGTCCACCAGATTTGGATATTGGGATTTGGCAAAAAGACCACGTGTTTTCTGCCAATGTTTCCCCTGAGCAAACCCTGCAAAATGCTACGTTTATGTGTCTGGGTCAAACTCCGTTTTTTGGTTAGATAACTTCAGATCCCGGTGTTTGATTGCGTGTTTCTCAATTTTCATGTCAGATCCCGGCATTATAATTTTGGGGTCCCTCAGCCTATCATCCCATTTTTTTTTGATCATGGTTTCATGTAACCAGCCCCAAATAGGGCACTAAAATGGGTCCCTTGTTGAAACCGGCCTTCGGGGTCCAAATTTTCGCCAGGGCTTAGTGGAGATCTCTTGGGTCACGCAGTTGCCAGCTATGGCTACTTGGTGGAGCTGAAGAGAGGCAGAGAAGTCTTCCTGGTTAGTGGTTAATCATGGTTAATAATGGTTGATCATGGTTGAGAATGAGAGAATATTATCTGGTAGGTGCTTTTGAACCATGAAATTTGGATTATGACGTTCCATTCAGTTGGGAATTTCATCATCCCCACTGACGAAGTCATATTTTTCAGAGGGGTAGGTATACCACCAACCAGAAATACAGTAGTTGCTCAAACTTCGTCAAATATGGTTTTTCAGATATGGTCCAACAGTAGGGTCTGAAGAGATAATGTTGAATTGAATCCCAGTCTAAAAACCATTTAAGAAAGTGTGGTATTTGATCATTCCACACAATCATCACACAAGCAAAACAATGGGAGTGCGAAGACTCTGCCAATGCCATACCCAGATGCCAGACTGTTTGGATCCAAACTCGGTTTATTTGGAATATCAGGACCCTAAAATCTAAGGTACTACCATATAAAGCATTTTTTGGGGAGATATATTATATTCCCTTATAAAGGCCTTATATATGCTAGGTACCTCCAAGAAATCACTCCCTGAAATGGTCACGGATTATTTCCAGTGGGATGCATGACATTAGAAATGGGTTTCACGAGATGGGACCCCCACGTGGTTTTCATGTAGATGAAATAATGAAACCTCCCATTTCTGGGTGAAGAGAAGTGTTTTCTCACAAAATGACTCACACTTCAGCGAGCTAATGGTCGCGCTTTCCTACTGCTGAAAAAATCAGAATTTCTTCGTTGCAGGGCAAGAACATGATCTTTTTCTGTACTTGGGGGTGCAGTTGGGGTTAATGGTAACAACCCCTGTAAGTTGGGGAAAAGGCCCCTACAGCTCTGTTTTTTTTCATCTGCTTAAAAGTGGAACTGCCCCCAAAGAATATGCTGCTATACCAATTGCTGCACGGATGTTCGCCAATCATTCCGCATGCAAATGCCCATTTCTGGGTTGACATACCAGGAATTTTGTCTATTTCCCCATGCTGCAGGGATCCAAAAATACTCTTTGGCACTTCAATAAATGTTTAACTAACCATTCAAAAGTGGTGTTCTTAGTGGACATGTGACGACCCAATTGGGATGTTATATAGCTGCTGAATCATGGTACTGAAGGCTGCCACAGACCCAGAAAGGATGGTCTCAATCCGGCGGAGCTGGCGAAAACGGCCTTAGATGACGCAGTCTCTGTTTTTTTGGTATCCTTTAGAGAGCCATTCGTTAACCATGACGGGCGTTGGAACTGCTGACAGCTTCGCTGGAACCATGCTGGAATGCTACGCGAGGGTTTAGCCCAATTACCCTTTCTCGAATCAAAGAAATCGGCTTTGCGTGGTCTCATCCCGCACTGGCGGCTCAGCGCCATGGGTGCGTTCCCTGTCGGGGACACCCTGGACATTCTCTCGCTGGAGATCCAAACTATGGACATTCTCTCGCTGGAGATCCAAACTATGCCGCGGTTCCCAGAACTTCATCCCGCCTCCCATGGCCTCCAAAGATGCAGGCGGAGTAGGCGGAGAAGCGCCGTCAGGCGCAGTTTCCCGACCATATTTTTCTTGGTCAGCCGAGCTGATGGACGTGAACTAAATCATCAGTCATAACATCTGGCAATCTGCCACAACGATAAAAAATGGAAGGAACCTTTCTTGAACAAAACAAAAAACTCATTTGTGGCTTAAAAAGATGCCTACAATGACTACAAATAAGCTTGAATAAGACATAAAAAGACCTCATCAGACCTAATTTTCGGACTTCTTGAGGATATCATGGCGGAAAAGAGCTTCGATATGGCAGAGCTCTTCTGTAGTAACCTTCCTAGGCAACGGGCTCAAGTCAAACAACTGCTTCCGTTTGAACAGGGCTCCGAAGCGGGTCCAAGATGTCACTGCTCGCAGTGTCCAAGCAACCAATGTAGACTGTAGACCAAAGAACTTCCACCATGTGTCTATGATTTTCCACCAATGTGTAGTTATTCCGAAGACTGGTGAAATGGTGGTTCTTTTCTTCTTGTTTGGGACTATCCGCTCTGAAACTAAATCGACCCTTTGGTTATCAAACGTGCCTTTAGTTCGATGATTTTCCCAGCTATAAACCTCTATTTACTTCGGGGATTTCCCAGCGAGCCATGTTTGATTTTTCACTCTCGACTCTCGACGATCCATCGGTGGCAGGGAATAAGCCAATGTAAAGAATTTGATCCCAACAGAAATTACGCAAAACATTCTTGATTTTAATTGTCCGTGTTTTTCAACCTTCAGAAATGTGGATTAAATTTTAAGGTTGCCACATTATATTCCAGCACAGTGCACCCATTGAAAGTAAATGGAATAGCATTGCAAAAAACTCGAAACCAACTTTTACAACATTCAGGATTACTTGATGCAATAAACCATTTCGATGTTGGAAGAAAACTAAATCACTTCATCATCACGTATTGGTTCCATGGGACTTACGCCCTGGTAAGGGCACATGGTTGGCTCGAAAACCCTCGTTTAGTTCGCTGGTATTAAATCACATTTAGTTCAATGATGTTCTATGATCATTACCAAAGGGTATCCCGTTAAATGCCCCACTCAGAATCATGAACTAAACCGATATGAAGCCATGAATCTGCAATTTTTAATGACACCAGAGGCTATCACAACAACAAACAGCCACAGTTCACCTGTCCGCTGCATCACTCCAAGGCTTTTGGCGGCTTCATGGGCCTCTCATTCCTACTGTTGTCACTTGGCAGCAGCATGACACCAGGGACACTGTGACATTTGTTGGTAGGTTCTACTTTGGAGTGGTTTATATATAATCTATATGTATAGCTGGGGAATTGCTGGGGATATTCATGGGTATTCCATACATGTATAGCATTATATAACTGGGGTGTAGCATGGTTATTACCTACCTAGTAACTGGGATGCAAAACCAAGTAGAGTCCACCAATCCGGGCGATATCAACGTCACCTTGAATGGTCACAGTAAGTGGAATCATCCCCCGAAAAAAATCCAGTGTAGGAGTACTGAGTCATGTTGGGATTTTCCCCAGATTGATCTCCATTGATATCCGTTGTTGGCTTTTCTTTTTTCTTGGCTCCCATAAATCGACATTTCGTCACTGAGAATGCTGCTAACCGCCACTATTTGCTATGCGTCCCACAATGGCTGAATTCCCCATGTTTGTTGGTTGTCAAGGGTTTATACCATTTTATTGTTTCTAGGACAGATATGGACAGATGATTGACATATTGTCATGATGTTGATCTTCATTTAAGATTCCATGTCTTCCTGTTTAAAACCGCTGATCATTGATCCAGCTATCAGCTTTGATGTTTTACCTAGTTTCCTTGAGACCACTTTCCTTGATCCAAACACAGCATCGTACCGGGTGAAACCTCCAGTTCTGTTGTTCAAACCGCTTCAGCTTGGGGTCCAAAGATCTGACCAAGTGCCATCATGAAGGATACATTCCTGGCCTCCTTAAATGGGATGATGATCAGTCATGGAATGTTGAAGTACCCAACCCATTATAGTGATTTATAGTGTTGGTTGCTTTTGCCTTGCTACATTCGCATTATTGGTGTTGATGCTCGCGTGTCTCCCCATGTCTGTTTTGGTCCCCACGACTTTTTAATGTTGGTTATACAACTAAATCCTCTATTGATGATATTCCCTATGACTGTGGTCATGTTAGTAATTCCTATCTTTGCCTGCTTAAATCCAATTGCTTTGCTAGCAATCCCATATGACCAATGGTAACTAATGCAAGAATGGGAATACAATGGAACTATATAATGTTTTGTGTACTGCTGATTGAATGGTAAATTCATGTTAATTAATCGTTGTTTTCTCAGTGTCTCAGATCGGGTCAAATGTTCTTCCACCTTTTATAGTGCCAAAGCTCAACAGCCCGGAGCGTCCAGGTTTTGCCTCTGCTGCAGTTCCCCTCCACCGCTGCCCTTGCTGGAACTGGCGCGGGGCGAATCTTCGCAGAGACCGCCTAAGAGGAGGAAGTCGTTGCGTTGGGTGCGGGTTTTCACCAAGTGGCTGTAAACGGGGAGTATAACTATATATATATGTATATATATGTATATATGTATATATATATGTATATATGTATATACTCAGATTCAACCAACAATGATTATATAGATTTATGGGGAGTTTAAGTCAGATTGAACCAAGAAGAATTGGATTTTGGGAAGTACAACTATATGATTAAGCCAACAAGAATGAGATTTGAGCAGCTAAATATGGGGAAAAAATGTGTTTTGGGAATGACGTATCACGTACAAAAAGGTGGTTTGGAACATGTTTTTATTTTTCCATGGGAATAATCATCCCAACTGACGAACTTATATTTTTGGGAAGGGGTAGGTATAGCACGAACCATGGCCCATCCAAGTTCTGCTGATCACTGGAAAATCCGGAAATCATGGGATGATCTTCCGAATGCTGAAGATGTGATATGGATTTGGGCAAAAGAAAAATGGGGTGTTTCTTCAGTACAGTACAACTAACTACAATCATCCTGCTGTAGACTATCCTCAACTTCCACTTAACAATGTCTTTCGCCAAATTGTATCAAATTGTGCGATCTTCTCAGCAACCGATTTCTTCTATAAACTGGCCATAAAAGGCAGAATTCCCCAATTGGTGCGTTCTTGGATGTGCTGTAGAACCTTTCACGATGTTTGTCTGAAAATAAGATATCCCGGTATCCCATGCACTGGCCAACCATCATTTTCCCAATGAAATTGCCACAACTTGGAGTATACTTTTTTAATCCGTCTATCAAACTGGTTGATAAATGTGACTATTAAGCACCATCATCTTCCAAAACCAAACATAATTTGATAATCTGGGGTTTATTGTATACATATGCCCAAGAAATTGATGAGTTTGGGTGAACATATCAAACACATATGAAAGGGAGTCATAGGGTGATTTTTACCACATCACATATATCATTCTTTTGAGGCACACCAATATCAATATCGTCAATATCAAGTTGAGTCATCACTATAAATTTTAATCGCTCGCAATCTCCCTAAATCTCAATAATTCCATTCATAATCATTCTATAAAACACCATGAATCACCATGTGAGATAGTAACAATGATTCGGTCATCAGCTCGGCAGCATCAGTTGTTCTTCGACGAAGAAAAAAACAACTAAGCCGGGTCGTTGAACCTCGATCTCGGCGAACTCGCACAACGTGAGTTGCACGAAAAAAACGGAAAGCAAAAGGCGTTTTTGGAAATGAAGAATGAATATAAAAAACTATAGTTACTAAGCACTAATAGTTTCTATACTCACTGCATCAAAAACTCATTACGGTCAGTTAGCACTAATAGTTACAAGTATAGGCATGTAGACATAGAGTTCCTAGAGTATGCTGTAGCTGTTCAAATTTTACTCGCAGACTCACGCATTAATGTTCCCATACTGTGCGATGGTCCGACTGAAGTTAGGATTGATGCTGGGAGATGCTAAGATGTAAGGATCATAGACATAGGAACTGTTCGCTTCTCTATATATATATTGTATTATATTATATTATATTTTATATATTATATTTAATTATATCAAATTATATTATATATATTATATTATATTATATTATATTATATTATATTATATTATATATATATATCATTTTATATATTATATATTTATTAAACATTATGATATATATATATATATATATATTACTATATGTTATACGTGTAAATATATATATATATATATACATACCTACTCTTAGGATATACTCTAAATATTATTTTTAGATAGGTCGAGATATCAGGTAATACAGGAATAGTATATGGATTATCATAGTTGATGGTAAATTATATAAGTATGTTTTCTGGAATTGGATATAAGTTGCTAAGTTTCCAGTTTATGAACCCTTGACTACCGTTTTCGCCGTTGGGATATACTTGATAGAACCCATTTGGATTTGGATAAAAAGTACCACCCTCCCACAAAATTTTGGCTCCATTTTTCACCCCTATCCCCGGCAACTCACTGCTCGGGGCTCAGACTCGCAGGAAAGTTCTTGGGGGTTGGTCTGCCTGGGTGATTCACAGGCGCCCCCGTTAGCGCCGTTGTTGACAAAAGGGGTGTGACTTCTCAGGACCCGATTGCAATCAGGTTACTTCTCAGCAAAAATTTAGCCTCTGGTTAGGTCAAAATAATGGTTAATCACGGTTAATCACGGTTAATCATGGTTAATAATGGTTGATAATGGTTGATAATGGGAGAATATACCCTCTGGTAAACAAACCGTTTGCCATTGAAAATGGCCCAGTCGAAATAGTTGATTTACCCGGGCCCATTAATAGCATGGTGATGTTCCATAGTTTTTTGTTAACGTTTACCAGAGGGTAGATGAGTTTTTGTTGATGTTTCTTGTTGCATATATTAAGTTGGTTTAGACATAGTTCAGCCCTCAATAGGACATTCCATTTGTTTTCACGGATCATCCACTTAAATCTTTTGAACAAGTGATCGCATGTGGCTCATTATTTGTATTTAGCCAAATTAGCCATCAATAGAACACTGCTATGTCTGATGCCACGAAGATTTTGGTCATGAAGCTACTGGGGAAATATTTCAATATCTCCATGGGTAAAACCTCTTAAATCATTGCCATCTTTGAGGAGTTGGTTGAATCCCCACGGGTTGTATTTCCAATCCCCATCAATGTGGTAGTTTTGGGCGCGGCCTCTCTTCAAAAACATCTTCCAAAAGCTCAAAAACCGTCCTTCAAGAGATTTTTACCCTTCAATGGAGATAGGAGTAGCATTTCACCAATCATTTCACAGGTCACCGGTAATTTCATTATTTTTTTTGGTGAAACATGTTCATGCTCATCAGCAATGACGATATTCAACGAATAAATGCAAACAATCGTAAAGCGACAGGGATTTGAATTTGGGGCCATCTGAAGCAATTGTAGCGACCGAAAAACTGCTGACCAAGCTTGATGAATACTGAAGGGAAGGGAAGGATAGAGAGTTTCCGCTCAGGTTTGTACAGTATTTCTTGAATTAATCCCAATGAACATCCCATGATGATTTTCCCATGATGATACAGATTTTACCCATGTATGAATACAATATTTACCCATGATTTTCCCATGGAAACATCCCATGAAACCACCGGCGCTATAGCCGCTTTACAACTTCATGGCATGATTAATACATTAAAGGATAGATGGGATCATTAATGGGATATCAAATTCACAAAACAATATATATATATATATTTTATATAACCATTCTATCCCTCAACCTATGAATCCATATTAATCCATTAAGTCCCCAACCTTGGACATAATGGGATGATTAATGGAACATGATATAACCTTATATAACCTATAACCCATTCATCCATTCTATCCCTTAACTTCCCCAATTCAACGGTTTGTGGCCTTTGAGGTGCACGATGTACATCCGCTGCTACAAAGCGTCCCTTTGCGAGCGCTCGTTGCTGGTGGTTCAGGTGGAGTCTGCTCGTGGATAGACCTGCAGAAAGGGATTGATGGGTGGAGAGATTGGAAACAGAATTGGCATGCCATCTTGTGGGGATGTAGTGGGATATACCCTCCGGTAATCTAACAGTTTGCGAAATTGAAAATGTCCCATAAAGATAGCTGATTTACCATTTAAACATGGTGATTTTCCATAGTTATGTAAACGTTTACCAGAGTTTAACGGGATATAATGGCTTATGGGATATAATCGGATTGCAATGCATCACCAACAACATTAGTTTATAATGGGATATTCCATTGGAAAATCATCTACAGGTGGGGATATAGTGGATATTGTTTGGGGATCACTAGACAACTGCAATGCGAATTTGGGTTTGTACATACATGGTACCACCAAATGGTCATTGTACTCGGGAACATGATAATAACCAAGCAAGTGCCAAGGAGTGCCTTATGTTTAAACAAATGGTGAACATGTTAAAATTGGAATTCAACCTGGATAACTACCCATTTAACTTGTGAATAATTAATGAATAATGGATATGGGGGGTGCAGTTGTTTTCTTTTGCTTGGCATAAGCATGGTGATTTGACCTTCACATGTTGAGAGATACAAGGAACTAAACGGCTAGTGTTGCACTTTTTTCCCATTCAAAATACCTTGATGAGTTATTTGTTACAGGTCATTTTACTACCCAACATCAGCTGGGACAGGGCTGCGTTTGATGGTTCCCAATTTCCCAGAGTTGGAGATTTAAACTGCCAACGTGGAAAAAACACCATAGAAACGCTGCAAATACAGGGTGATTTGGTGATTTATGATTCACATGTTTATTCCATTTCATGGTGGTTTAGCCTTGAAGTCTGGTTTTGCAATCCAGTTTCAATGGTGGCTTCATGTTGATTCACTGATTCACGGAAAATTGACCAGCCAAAAGGCAGAACATTGGAATGAAGCAGCCAAAGAATACGGAAGAAATCAACAACATGTGGCAAGATACCCTCTGGTAATTTAACGTAGCTATTGAAAATGGCCATTCATAGTGGATTTACCCATTGAAAATGGTGATTTTCCATAGTTATGTTAGTTTACCAGAGGGTAACCTTGGAAAAAAGATGCACGCTCCACTCAGTATTATATAGGCATTTCTAATGACCCAATCATGGGTAAACCAATGACAACGGCATAGCCAATCAAATGAAGATCAAAACAATTTGCCCAAGTTAAACGGAATGTTGGGTACTTATGGTACTGGACCCATGGGATCCATTCAAGTGATTCAAGTGTCACTATTTTTTGAATCTATGGCTGGTGGTGATTCATCCTGCAGATGTCGCCAGGAGGGCAATTTGTCAAAACGACAGACCTGGGCTGACGCGCGTCCCACGGCGTCTGATGGGTGATGGGATAGGTGGACTTACCCTCTGGTAAACGTTTACATAGCTATGGAAAATCAATGAAAATCACAATTTTCAATGGGTAAATCAACTATTGCTATGGCCATTTTCAATAGCTTTTTGTGTGTTTACCAGAGTTTATGCCAAAGATAGGTTTGTTAGTCATCTTCCTTCTAAACGTTGGTGGTAAAGCATGTTCTGTCGACCAAAATCGCATCACTCTTTGAGTCCGTTCCATCCCCATGGACTTCATCAATGGGTATTGTTCATGGGGAAATGATAATAATTGGATGTTTCCCATGAATTAACTCCAAATAGATGGGTGTGAAAAATTGTGTTCCATCATAAACATTCTTCATCAATGGTGTGAAAAATGAGTATAATTCATCTATTGGATTCGGATGTTGGTTGTTTCCCCAGATTCTCAAATTTATTTCAGTAACCTAACATGGAGGTGCTGTCGTGCCATTTTTTATACCATCTTGTCGGGGAGGTATTTTTTTTAAAATAGACCTTCCATCCAGGACAGGCACCTCCATCTTCAAGTAATCAGGGGCATAGCGACATGGTGTATGGGCTGTGGTGAAGGCAATTTTTGTTGTTTGAAGCATGGCTGGCGGAGATTATATCCCCATTCTATATGTTGATGATCTATGAGTGATCCGCTGAAAAACCATCCGCTTGGGATATCCGCAACCCATGCAAAATAACTCTTTGGGATTATAACCCATCAACTAGTCTGCCACATAATTAAGCCCAGTTGCTTACAACTTCGTGTACACATCTGTAAATACATGTCCTCATGCTTGATTCAAATTCTGTTGGTTCCCCATCTTGGATGCCTCGAAAAAAACTCGCATTTTTGGCAATGTTTGCAACGAAAACCATGGTGTCCTTCAACGAAAACCGCTGGCTTACTATCCATTTATGATGGGTGTTTCTCCCTCAATGGTTATGACATTCCCTCACAAGCATTGGCAAACTTCCAGTCACTATCCACTTCCCAGTAAGCTACAAGGTGATGGCCCCCCAGTTTATGGTTGGCCAACACCCCTCATATATCTATGGTTACAATATATATTATATTTTATATTTATAATATATAATATATATTATAATATATATATATATTTGATATATATATAATATTAATAATATATACATATGTGTATGTATATATATAGGTAATTTTAGGTATATAGTATGTTCTATGTGGTAATTCTCCCACCCAACAGTTCACCTTACCCTCACTTCAGCGGGAAACCAAGGCGAAGAGGCGGCCATGGTGGCCAACCTTCGCACCCAGACGGTCTACATTTTAGAGCCGCCTGGCGATGGCCTGGCGATGTCTAAGGGATGGCCAGAAGGGATGGCTGGATGGCTTAATCGTCATGGAACCTTTAAATCACTAAACCAGCTGGATTTTTATAGCTGGTTTTATTGGGTTCAAACCTCTGGAGCCATAAAATGAAACCAGCAATTAAAAGAAAAACAATTCTATTTTAACCGAGAAAAAACCAGAGATTTTCGGAAAAAAAATCCATGAAAACCAGCTGAATTTTGGCGACTTTACAGAAGTTTATCCAAATCTTTAGAGAGACCAGCCACTCGACCAACGGCGAGTTGTCGTTGTCCAAAGGTCTGGGTCAATTTCATCACGACCGAACCCTGTCCTCCCTCACTGGGAATAATGGTTAGTAAGGGAAATCATTAATAATAATGGCCTTAATTCAGGTTAGTGAAATATTATAATTTACCCAGATAGGTTCAATTGGCGACTTTACCGACAAATAAACTGGCGATGGATTCAAGAGGAGATGTAGTCAACTCCAGATGTTTATCGATTCAATAAAAAAACAGGATGCGATCACTAAGTAACAAGCATGTCCAATTTACCAAGAATGATTGTAGGATATTGTAGGCCAGTCTTTTGGCAAAATCCACTTGTAATCTTGGAAAAATGGTAGCATGGAGAGAATCCCAATACCTCTTGGTCAGAATCTGATATTTGTTGCTCAGAATCCTTTGTTGATGGTTAAAAGCCCACCTTGTTTGATGGCGCTCCAAACTACTTGTATTTTGATCCCCAGGTTTCCCATCTACTGTACATCCTCTAGGCATCCCAGAAATGTGTCTGCCTACCAATTCCCATTGGACCCACGAAACGAATTGGGGATGTAACTTATGAAGACAACTCCGAATGTAGCAGCTATTTTACATCATATGTAACATTTTTGTGGGGTGACCCATCTCCATTTTTTGGGCCTATCAACTCATAGCCCTATCCTTGCTTATTGTACCCCTTTTTATTCACCAGTTGGAACCTTCCACGTAGTCATCAAAAGGCTATTTTTGTTCCATCATTTGGCAATGATCGTTCCTGAAACATCTTGAGATTGGATGGTTACCATTTGGTAAACATGCGGACCCAATTCAGATGATTTTCCCCATGAAAAATCACTAATTTCTTGTGGATTTGAGAAGATTCGGCCAAGATGGCACTATGAAATCACAGGTTAATCACACTAAATCACCATGAAAATCTTCAATCACCAGTAAGTCCCATGAAAACCTATTGGTTTACCATGGTTTCACCCATGAAATCTAACATTCGACCACGCTTCAACCGGTCCCAACTGGTCCCCTCCGGTCCCCAGGTCCTTTGGCAACCCAAGCAGTAGCATCATGGCACGCTTTCGAATGTTGTGGCCTGCGCTCCAACCCTGGCGGGAGGCAGGATGGTTTCATGGGGATGTAATAGTCATTAATAGTGGTTAATAGTGGTTAAGAGTGGTTAAGAGTGGTTAATAGTGGTTAATAGTGGTTAATAGTGGTTAATAGTGTCAATCTGACCTCACATTGTGGTTCATAGTGATGAAATGTGGTGAATAGTGAATAATAGTGATTTAATAGTGATGAAATGTGGTTAATCATCACTCAATGTGACGGTGATGAATAGTGATGAATAGTGCTTAATGGGATGTGGGCCATATTTTCGCGGTTGTTGATGGGGTAATATCCATGAAAATAGTGATGAATAGTGGTTAACAGTGGTTTAATGGGATATAAAACCTGGTTGGTGGTTTCGAACATGAATTTGATTTTTCCATTCAGTTGGGAATCATGACCGCAACTGACTGACTAAAAAAAAAGAGGGGTAGGTACAGTATACCACCAACCAGGATAATTCATTGTAGAAAGTATATTTGGTAGCTAACATGGGTACGATATGGTACGAAAATTGCAAATGGCAACCTAGAACTACTTGCACAACTTTTTGCGTTGTTCATGGCCCTCCTTTTTTGGCGCAGATTATTTGGGTAGAAAATCGTCATGTCTATTTGATGTTGGTTGCAGGGAAAACACCATGCCCATGCCATTGACGTTTCTTGTCGACGGTGCGATCGTTGATAGCAAGAAATTCTGTAAACATATGTGACTTGTTGGAGTAGTTTGCACATTGCTTCATCAGAACTTTCTTGACTTATCTTGAAATATCTACCTATAGTATAGTATAGGAGGTTGTTTGCATTTCAGCCAATGCCGCAATGGAGGTGTGTTTTCTGTCAGGTGCGACTCTGGCAGCCCTTGCCCCGGATGAATTCGAAGGAAAGACTGCAAAGGCTGTGAAACAAG
>Ga0126342_10010906_pt1 | contig 16254 bp, 12 predicted proteins | sample Cyp1metagenome_FD_92528 | JGI IMG/M metagenome (GOLD analysis project Ga0126342, IMG submission 92528) | Coral microbial communities from Lord Howe Island, Old Settlement Bay, Australia - Cyphastrea 1 metagenome | ecosystem: Host-associated > Invertebrates > Cnidaria > Coral ... | reverse complement strand
GGAATATTATGGAATATTATGGAATATTATGGAATATTATGGAATATTATGGAATATTGTGGAATATTATGGAATATTATGGAATATTATGGAATATTATGGAAATATATGGAGAACCTACACTACATGGAATTGTATGATTCTTTGAGGATGATCTCACCTAAGTGGTTTATCCCATCAAGAAATGGGGTTTTTTACTATGGTTATGAACCACTTCTTAAGTGGGGTGATCCTCCAAGTGAGAATATTATGGTAATATTATGGTAATATTATGGAATAGAACATTGGAATATACTGAATATACTGATATTATGGAGTATTTCAACTCAATGTTCAACCATAATGTAGTATATCCAACTGGTACTATTGAATATAATACATTGAATAAGTTGAATATACTGAATGGTAACTAATAGTAAGACAAAAACGAATGCCAAGGTGAGGGAATATTTTAGGAAACAAATTTGGGAACTATGTTATGGAGGATTTCAACTTTCTGCTTGCGTTTTTGTATTTGTATAGATATAGATATAGATATAGATATAGATATAGATATATATAATGGGGAGATAACGGGGGGATATGTGTATATTATATATATAGATAGTAATGGATATACCAGCAGTGGGTGATTTAGATTCAACGGGTGACTTGCGGAGCTAGTTTTAGCCATGGGGCCATGCTGTGTCCCGGAGACAGGGGATCCCGGGGATACCGTTCATTGGGAGCAGCTTATCAAAGGAAGTTGGGAAGCAATCTTCCGAGTTACGGATGACTTTTATTCCAGTGACTGCACATCACATAACAAGACATCACGAAGGGTGGTGTGAGACTTACATCACACAACAATACATCACATGAAAGAGGGGATCGAAGGGTGGTGTGAGACTTTACTTTGCGTAACAGTACATCACATAACTCAGGGAAGTGAGGAGGAAGGGTGATGACGAAGGGTGACGACGAAGGGTGGTGACGAAGGATGGTGACTGAGGGAAGTGGTGACTAAGGGAAGTGGTGACTAAGGGAAGCGGTGACTATTATAAGGGAAGTGGTGGCTAAGGGAAATGGTGGCCAAGGGAAGTGGTGACAAAGGGAAGTGGCTGACTTACAGAAAGCGGTGACTAAAGGAAGTGGTGACCAAGGGAAGTAGTGACTTGGGGAAGTGGTGGCTAAGGGAAGTGGTGACTTACAGAAGTGGTGACGAAGGGAAGTGGTGACTAGATACATTATGTAGAAACGAACAAGGTGAAGCAGTTGTGGTATGGGTTGTGGCAGCGCGGCCCAATTCTCATGCGCCATGGCTAAAGCGTTACAATGAAAAGACATGAAGTGAGATGAGAAGAGCTCAGATGAGATGAGTTGAGATGAAGTGCGGAGTGTGAAGTGCAAGTGTGAAGTCTGGAGTGCAGGGTGTGAAGAGCGCAGTGCGAAGTGTGAAGAAAGTGTTTGCGTGGCGTTGCATTGCACCGGGGTCGCGCACAGGTCATGTTCTTGGGCAACAACCGTGCAACAGGTTCGCACAAAGCACGCACGGGCCTGGCTGGCGCACGGCGCATGCAAGTTCTATAGATGAAAAAGGTCTTTTAGTACAACCCTAAGGCAACTTTCGCCCCGCCTCGTGCGGGTACTACTGGTAAATTTTATCACTTATACAATCATATAACTTATATGCATATTTTGTTTAAGGTGTAAACAACATTTGGCTATTAGATCCAGGTCTTCGTTGACTTAAATAGTCATGTTTGTTAGTTCAACCATGTTCAATCCTTGTAACAAACCAACAGTTGAGCCATGAAAAATACCCCTATCCCATCCCATGATATTCATTGGTCAACGGGTCCCTATTTTGGGCTATCTTTATCCCCAGTAAACTAAGTAGTACAACCCCCCCATTTCATAACTAATCAACAATAAGTTATCAATGACATCCCTATGTCTTCCTATGAAATCCATGTTTTGCTGGTTAAATCCCGATTTCATAACCAATCAACAATGGCATGGTTAACGGCTCGGTCAATGTCAAGGAGCACAGGTCATACTGGAAGCCCAAGTGGTGGCCTTACGAGAGCAAAAGCGAGCAGACAGCTGAGAGATATAGGCCCCATTTCTATCCATTTATGAGTATAGAACTCTACAAAGTAGGCTAAATTACATTGGAAAATGGTGCCTACATGGGCCTACATGGGCCTACATGTTTCACCGCTCTCAAAACATGACCAAACACTTCGCACCAAAACTGCGATGTTTTGTAGAAATGGTGGAGAAATCAGCTATATTTTCTTGGGGGGAACAATGTGGAGGAATCAGCTGCAAACGGGGAACACGTAAGTTTTCCATTGGGTTTTCCATTCGATGTTCAAATGAGTCAATATCATGTGTTCATCGGAAGGACTTATTGTTGAATCATTTAGGAGAGTCAATATGTTGACCCATTTTCTTGTCTTTCTCAAGAAAACTAATTATATGTGTGGGTGAAAATGTAAGGAAAACATCTATGAATGGGGAACGTGTCCATTTGATATGATAATACATGGTTAAGGTCAAAAAATGGACGACTCGGAAATGATTCCCAATTGGTTTAATTATTGGCGATGGTATGATTGAAAAAATGTTTGATTTTGGACATGGTCATTCTACCATTATTGGGAATCCTAACATTGGCCATTACCACAAGTCCCTATCTGAGGTCGGACCGCCATACATGGGTAGTCATGGGTATATAATCGAAGTTGGGTATATAGCCTAGTTGTTGTTCATGGCAAATATCGATTTCTTTCAAAATACCCCGGAATGGCACTTCATGGCTTGGACAATGACAATAAACAAGTCGGCTTTGGGTTAACAACAATGTGAGACAAGCCCACGTGGCGAAACTGAGATCCCCTCCAGATGTGTCACCATTTATAGTCAAGGATGAAGTATAGTGATAAAGTACGACTTTAAAGTTGGTCCTTCTCAATAGATAAACTGGGAGTGAACACTCTCCTCCTGGGCAAAGTGATCACAATTTTCATGCGGGCATTGCCAGTCGACTTTTCTATATGGGTGCATCTGAACAATGGGGCATACTCACGGCATGCCCAAAATGGCTCTCCTTTAATAGGGATTATGATTAAATGATAATTATCTCCCGGTAATCACACTTGGTAGCCTTGGCAATGGAAAATGCCCCATGTATAGATGATTTTCCCAGCTATAAATAAACCTCCATTTAGTTCGGGGATTTCAATTGCCATGTTTGATTCCCAGAGGGTCAGAGGGTAACCATTGGAGTTCGGTGTCCGACAAATGTTCAGACAAACCCAGGGACTCATCACTAAAAATCCCAGTGGCTTGTAATGTCATAGAGCACGCTATGCTTTTGCAACAAGGGAGTCAACGCCTCTGGCAAAACGCTGAAAAATGGGTGTTGCAGATAGAAGAAAAATGTTTAACAACGACGATGATCTTTGATTCTGGATAACTACAACATCGGAAAAATATGTATTCACCAACAAGAACCGTATATTTATTGAGTAGATCAACTATAATGAATGATTTGAACGAAAAACATGAAAAAAAATGGACTAAGGGGATAAACCCCGAGAATTGGATATGTTGTGTGAAAACACTGACCATATCAAAAATGCTCAAGGGATATCCTCTGGTTTCATCAAAGCCGACTGTCTGGAAAGTCACAGATTCAAGATGCAAATCATCATCACTGTTATTTTTCGTTGCCATGTTTCATTACCAAATGGCGGTCGATCAGAAAGTCCAAACCGCCCAAAACATCCCCAAACCTTACATTAAGCGATCAGGTTTCACGGCCGGCTTTGGTGGCATCTCAATACTAAGCATCATTTCTATCTAGTGAGAAAAACCATCCAGCGCAACTTTTGTTTCTTGTCTTGTGCAATTGGTGACAGTTCCTTTCCCCTCCAGTAACCCAGCAAACTAACCTAATCTAACTATGGAAGCCATGGCCATGGCCAACTTAGTTCGATAACCTTCCTATCAAAATGCTGATTTTTCAGTTCGCTATGTCTGGCACTTCAATGACTAGGTGGGGCACCCCGTTTTTGGGGCCGCGGGGGATGGCTTGAAACTGCCGACGTATTCACATCTTTTGTTGGCTCTGTATGAATGCCGGTTTTTGTAGCCTGTAAGTATTCACATGTATGTGTGTAAATGGATAATACATTGGTATAGTCCATTCAAGAGTTCCAACCCATATGCTGACATACACACAACCCTAACCCCCCCCACACCCCCACACCTAACCCTAATCCCCCCACCCCCCACACCCAACCCGAATCCCCTCAACCCTCCACCCCACCCAAACCTAAAGGTCTGAACTTCCTTATGTGGTATGAAACACTTGAAACACTGTAAAGAACTCTTGAATGGACTATACCCATATGTGTATATATATACACACACAATGTGTATTACCCAACCTTTTTCATGAACCAAATTGGAGACATTGCTTCATCTGGACAAATTACTATTCCCAAATCTGGAACAAGCTCATTTTAGGATATTCCCCACAATCCTACCCAATCTTTCGCGAGGTCTTTGTGAGGTAGTTGTAATTTATCCCAACTTTTTCAGGTTTAATCCCGTACTTCCCGCGCGAATACCTTCAAATCCTTCAGAAAAGCGCACATTTTCTAGTGAGCCATTTCAAATACCCCTATCAAATCTCATTAATGCTGGCTTCATCTCCAATAAGCCAGGTATAGGTAGTGCAGGAAGAGGGCCCCAATTCGAAGTTTATCCTAAGCCCAACTATATCTCCACCATAAATCCCAGTGCAGCAAAAAAAACAGCCGGAAAAATCAACCGGTGACCTTCGTGAAGATGAAAATCATCGACCAATCCCCCTTGTCGGGTCCCCAGTGAATCCTAGAGATCCCATAGCACCTCCCGGCACAGCTCACGATACAGAAAGTCTGGAAGCATCGCGTACATCTCCTCGCTTTCAAGCGGTTCACGAGGGGAGATGGATGTCAGATCTCCAAACAATTGCAATTAGGATATCTTTCAATACATATATATATATATATATCAACCACGAAAGAAGAGAGAGGAAGTGAAATCTGATTTGAACCTAGTGACAAATTGCTTTTCCATCGTTTTGAGGGGTACTATGCATAGAGATATATCGTTGGGCCATGGGTATGGTGTTTTCCGTAACTTGCAACAATCTAAGATAGTAATGTCAATAGTCATGATAGCAGTACAGTCTTTAAAAAAAAAAAACATGATTCATGATGGCATATGATAGCAGTACAGTGGAGTAATATATATATACATACATAGATTGCTATAGATATGATAAAATCATAATCAGAAATCATATATTGTATTATTTTAGATTGATAAATATATATATATATATTATAAACTCATTATAGTCATGAATTCACTTTGATGAAACCACCATAAACCACCTATATCGCCATCTCACGTCGTGGCCTGATCTCCAAATCTCCAAGCGTTCTTTTGGGGCTGCAGAAATATATCGCCATCATTGGAACTCCTGTCTCTAAATATGCGGCTAGTCGTTTAATTGTTTTTTTTGCTAAAAAAAAACTGATATCAGGGTCAATCTTTGATGCACAATAAAAAGTGATCTTCTGGCTGACTAGTCCGTGTTCCAGCAAAGATTGAAACGGATTGAGCCATTAAGACATCATTAAGTTGCTAGGCAGCCCAGACATGCCCATTCAACTTACCCTTTGACGCTCCATCATTTACCATAAACATCCAGAGAAAAAAACCACGCATCGGCCTTTCACATGGCCAATCTTAGATACCCTGCAAGATAAAAAGTGGTTGGGATCCGTCCAATCTTTTTAAACACCTTCTGGATTGATGTACTAAACATGTGCATCATGATATGGAAACCAATCGTAACATATTTCCATCTGTAAATTGGTTCTGTAAATTGGTTCTTTAAAGTGGTATCTTTACCATTTCCATCTGCTTTAATTATATTACCCATATAGTAACTGGTAGCAATCCCTTTCCCCGTTATTAAACAGCCACCAGAAACTATGGTGGATGTGATTTCCGCCTGCTTGCAAGGTGGAGCCACCCTCGACATGTTGTTCTGCAGATGGTCCTGCTTGTAGCAAAAAAAAACATGGCTGATTCCTGGGATTGAGAAGTTATTACCCTCCGGTAAACTAACATAACTATGGAGACTCACCATTTTTAATGGGAAAACTCAATATAAATGGCCATTTTCAATAGCTATGTTAAATTACCAGAGGGTACATGTTATTACTATCAATATGATTGTCATGTTATCATGATTGTGGGATTTACAATCATCATGTCTTAAGTCTCTGAAGATAATGGAAGAATGGTTGTTTTTTTGGGATTTGATGGGATAATATCAACATGATGGGACATAATAGCGGTGATTATGAATTTACATATGATTATTATCTAAGGTGTCTGAAAATGGCTGATTTACTGGATTTTTTCTGATGTATCAACCATGAATGGGGAAGTAAGCCGCACAATTGGGGGACGGAAAGATGGAAACCATCTCCTTCCTATGTTTGATACAAAGGCTTTTGTAACAGGGATACAATGGGGATATACTGGGATATCGACAAGCAACAACATGGGTTGAAAATGGGTGTGCCCCTTTGTGGTCGTTGCAATAGGATGATGATCAACAGATTTAGGGCCTTTAGGGCTCCCGAAAATGCTTGTTTTCAGTGAGGTATCTTCAAAAACATATTTATACGAATACAAACTCAAACAAACCCATCATTTCTGACCCATGTTTTTTACCAAGGTTTACTCAGAAAATAGGTAAAACCATGGCATCTTAGTATCCAATGGCCTGGTCAACCTACCAAAATGGAGACTGGGAATGTCACATGGATCAACACAGCATGTATGCTGCGGATGTTTCTCAAAACAGGTGAACCACAAAAATGCAAGGCATTCTCAAACGGCTTCCATCAGATTGATTCAAATTGCAAAAACTCATATCGTTCCTGTCATTGCAGAAATTTTGGCGATACTGCTTCCATTCACTACCCAGGCGGCACCTTCACCTGCAACTCCAAAGCCCAGGAGACCTGAGAAGTGCTTAAGATCAGCTTAGCAGCTTAACGGCAGCTTACCATTGTGGTTATCTTAGGTGTGTCTGAAAGTGGTGAATTTACTGAGATCTATATCATGGTGTGTATATATATATAGATAGATAGAGAGAGAGAGAGATATATATATATCTAACCAACACTATACTATGTGGAACTTAGGTGTGTTTACAACCAAACATCCGGGTTTGAAGCAACCATAACCCGCACTGGGGATGGAAACAACTTCCTTCCTATTTTGATACGTGTATGCGGCAGGGATATAATTGGATATATACAACCAACAATATGAGATGTGGGTCTGTCTGAAAACAGTACCCCCAGTCTATGGCCATTGTAAGAGGAAAAATATGGCCCTTTTTTTCAGACAAACCCAGTTGTCTATGTTCATTGTCATTGGTGCCTTATCATCTGTCATTGCTGTCAACTTATTATTGTTATCATAATTATATCTATAACATTCAAATTGGCAGCTACTGTTTTCATTTTTACGAATATTGCTTAATATTGCCATCAAAAAGTTGACATTCACCATGAAATCTTGGATATTAAGTGGAGATATAACAACAAGTGCAAATGTTTGGGATGGGATGAAACAATATTGAGAACTATCAAAAATGTGGAATTCATCAGAGCCATGAATATGGCAGAACGCATTCCACTCATCCCGGTGCGGGATTGTCGTGGTGTCAGAATCACGGGTGCACCTCTAATGAACGGTGTCGAGGTGTCGTAAGGACATGACATGGATGTGAATAGGAAGCAATTCATACGCAGAAATGATGGGTCTTGATTTAACCAGCAACAATGAGGACATGGCCAACAGGACATAGATTGGGTAGCCAATAATTCGTAAGAATCAAGAGGTAGCCAATAAGAATCACACCAAAGCAGCGTCTGAATTGGGTAGAAGCTTAGCAAAGATGTCGCACATATGAAGGGATGAACAACCAAACTGGGGATTCCCACTACTAAAAACCTTCCCAGAGCCTTGATTTCTTAGGTCCGAAGATTGAGGTTGACGACACTAATATACTTTGACCCATGTTACTCTTGGTTAAACTTGAAAAATACTGGATTTATCATTGCCGATCTTTGGATCTGAAGATCCCAGTGTTTTCCTGCAAGCATCCTCAAAGCCGATCAGATCTGGGCTCCCTCACTGGATAAATCATGAAGAAATCAGAGACCTGGAGAAGGAGATATGGATATCCTCTTGGCCTTTTTTCTCATCTGGAAGTGAAAAGGTTTACCCCTTTTTTCCATATCTTTCATGAGGTTTTTTCGCCACTTCTTTTCCATTGCTTCCTGGAGCTTCCTGGTCGATTTTCCATGTGAAAGTGGATCTGATTCCCATCCGTGGAATCATCCCAGGTACAGGTAGGATGGTGCTTGTCGCAGTCAGATGGTGCCCCTATATTTGTCGTGACGACTACTGTGGCCGAGGCTTAGGATGCGAAAATATATATGTTGGGACTTGAGTTCAAAATGTTTCTTAACTAGGATCCATTGGCTAAGAAATGTGGCTGGCAAATAGACTCTAAACTAGGTGACTAGGTTTCTTAACCCATTCCATTAACCCCTTGCGAGCTCCAGCAGCAGCAGCAGCAGCAGCAGCAGCCGCAGCAGCAGCAGCAGCAGCAGCAGCAAAGTAATACGGGAATACACAAAGGGTGTAGTGAGATATATATATATATATTATATACATGCGCATGTATTTTGAGGAAAATATGTTTCTCACAAAATAGATTCCAAATAATTTATTTCCCTGGGAAGTAGAGTCTACTTTCTTGCTTCATAAAATTCATCAACACAGTCCAAACTGTTGGTTCCTCCTGGGCCATTTATATCGCAAGCTGTGTGGCTGAAGTCGCCAGTCGCTTGGTTAAACGCGGTTTGTTGCTGTTTGCGGACCAACGAATGTCCAGCCAGTCTAGATGAATCGTCCGTACTATCTCATTGTTTCCGCAGGCTTGCTGGTTTGAAAGTATCCTCATGTGCTTGGTTGTCCCTTTCTTTGGTGATGAGAAAATCCGCAAATGTATGGGTTTCATCAATGTTGACGTCAGCTGCTAAAAGCCAACCCTCTAAAAGGTGGAGCACATACATGAAACAAACCATTGTTCAATGCATCGGGTGTCCAGACACACACAAAAAAAAAATGTACAGGTTCTTTTTTCGGGTTTTAATATTCTATTCGATGATGGAATCTTCTTTTTGAGGCCGAAATTATCGATTCCGTGTTCTACCACCTTGGAAATAAATAAATAAATACATACATACATACATATACATATACATATATATATACTCCCTAGCCTATAAGCAATCATTTGTGGCTGACATCCTATTACTGTTGATAGTTAAATCCCTGGTCTTTGTGGTTTGAAATTTCAGGGCCAATTTCTTGTGTGTGTGTGTGTCTTCTAAATTCCAATTTGTATGACTGGTTGGTGGTTTTAACCATCTTAAAAAAGATTAGTCAATGGGAAGGATTATCTCATATATTATGGAAAATAAAAAATGTTGGAAACCACCAACCAGATGAGTTCGGTACCAACTTTCTTTGGTTGAATGCTCAAGCTGGGTCCATATTCAACCACAAATCTCGGATCCAAATCTCTACTTTCCATTCATTCTAGATATCCATTGAAAAATTTAAGATTTCCCAGCTATCTTAGTAATATTCATTGATGGATACTGCAATTTATCATCCAAAAAATTTCAATCCAGCAATACTTTGATGAGTTGCCCACGCCCACCTGATACTCTGCCTCCTTTTGCATCCGCCGTACACGACGAATATCCTGGGGCTTTTTTGGCCAGTGCCACCAGTGGGCACGGCACCACGGCGAAGAAATCGAAAGTTCTCACAAGATTGACCTGTCTCAACTGTTTCAGATGTTTCAAATGTTTGAAAATGTTTGAACCTTTGTCTTCTGGAATTTCGGAATTCAAACTTTGGTCTTTATTGAAAGATTCGGGAAGTGAAATTGTCAAAGGTTCAGGGGTATTCTCTTCAGGCCTCCGAACTGATGGCCATAGTCATCGCCCGAGTGAGTCAACCAATGGTTGGATGCCTGGTGGGAACTTCCGAAGTTGGATTCTGAATACCAAATGCCCCAAGGATCGGAGATGTCGTTGGTGACGATAGAGGTGAAGATGGACCCTCCCAACCTTGGCTGGGCAACCTATGGGACAAAATCCAAAATGGCTGGTGCCCCAAAATGACTGGGACCAAGAATGTTGATAATATGTGGTAATATGTGATAATAGTGATTATCCATAATATCCATAATATTTATAATACCCTCTGGTAAACAAACATAGCTATTGAAAATGGTCCATTTATAATGGATTTACCCATGAAAAATGGTGGATCTTTCCATAGTTTTTTGTATGTTTACCAGAGGGTATCTATAATGATCAATAACGGACAAAACCTGTAGTTCCCTGCGCCCTCAAGTTCCAAATGTGATTTAGCTGGGCACCTGGAAATTGGGAACATGGCTAACATGGCCAACGGGCCAACAAGTTTGGTTTTCTAATTACCCTCTGGTAATTTGTTACATAGCTAATATGCATTTAAAATTTAGTTCGTTAATTTACCCATTCAAAATGGTGATTTTCCACAGTTTTTTTGTATGTTTACCAGAGGGTATTCCATTGCTTCCCGGCTGGTTTGATCCCCAGCGACAGAGCCAGCCCCGTTGCCATGACTGCTAGGAGTCGCTCCTCAGCTGAGCAGAAAGCTGAACGTCCAATGCCATTCTTTATGGCTTGAACAGATTCAACTTATGCTTGCATGGTGGTTTGGGTTGGTGGTTTGAAAGTCTGGGAATTCATGATTTTTTGAACCTAGAACCAATACCATCTAAGATGGTAACCATTAAAAAATGGAGGTTTCCTGAAATGGGGGTACCCCAAAATCATCCATTTGATTTTCGGATTTTCCGTTATAAACCAACCAGCTATTGGGATCCCCCATTTATGGAAACCCCCAAACAATGGTTGATCGTTGGTCGATGATCCAGTATAAATTTGCTGAATACCCTCTGGTAAACTAACATAACTATGGAAAATCGCCATGTTTAATGGGAAAATCCACTATAAATGGCCATTTTCAATAGCTATGTTGACATAACCAGAGGGTAGGTCTGTCCATTTTGGGGTTAGTTCACTCTCTGTATAGATCAAATCAGGCACCAACACGTCTAGCTTTAATGTGTTTTAATATGGCTCAACTGGGAGAACTAACCGTTAAGTGACTCTAAGTAGTTGTACGTGGATCTTTCCATAGTTATGTTAGTTTACCAGAGGGAATTTTGGAATCTTTTAATGGGTGTAGCTGGCATAGGCCCGTCATTGTATGATACAGTGCCTTTTCTCCCAGAAATGGAGGATGGCCCCAATTTGCGGGCAGGAAATCAGATGGTTTCACTGTTTCAATCAGCTATGCTTCCAAGTCATTGCCCAGACTGGACAGCGTAAGCCAGCGAGGTTTGATACGATGGTGATATTCGGTGAATCGGTTACATAATACCTTCCAGGTAATCAAACATGGTTTGCTGGAAAATCCCCCATTTAGTTCGATTTTTTCCAGCTATGAAGTTCCGATGAAAGCTCCGCGATCTTCCATTGCCGTGTTTGATGAACAGAGTGTACATAATAAGAGACAAAAAAATGTCATCCAGAATCTAAACACAATTTTCACACATGTTGAAAATTGCTTTGGTGACAAAATCACTGGTTTTTCGCGTTGTAGCCACAGGGCGTTGCTGACCAACTAACTAGCCAGGACATCCCAGGACATCCAAGATCATGTGGGTATGCTGATAAAACGTTTATCCGGAAGCCATCGGTGATCCTACGAGTTCACATCAATGTTCATCGCCAAGCAGCCATTTGAGTCTCAAGCTGCATGTTCCTGAGCTGAAAACTTGGAGCAATGCGAAGCAAAAAAAACAAGACGTGTGGACAACTGTAAAGTCCGCAGTTGTTCGGGTCAAAAGTTGTCACACCCCCAGTTCTCATCCAAAAGTCATGTGGATGATCCTTCAACCAAACGTAAACGTTTAGGAACGGCGTTTCTAATTATTTCCCTTGCATAGCAGCTGTTTCAGAGATCATGCTGGGGGGATTGCTTTCAGTCTGAAGCCGCTCTGACCCTGGCACATTTATACATACATACATACATACATACATAACATAACATTACATTACATTACATTACATTACATTACATTACATTACATACATACATACATAAATACATACATACATACATACATACATATATATATACATATATCATATATCTACATATATATATATGTACACACATGTTGTATACATATATACATATATACATATATATATATATAATTATATATATAATTATATATATATGTGTGTATATAGTCGTCCTGGAGTAGATAGAATGTGAACAATTCAAGAAAGCCTCACTAAAATGGGAATATATAGTTTAAACAGTTAATAGTCATTTATTTTTGCTATCTACTTCAGGATTATTATACATTCATAAGCCCCAAATGACAAGCATCATTTATGATTGTTTGTAATTACCACATGAACCCTCCTGGGCCCAAACACTGCCAGCCAAGCTTCTCGAAGGTTCGGGAGGGATGCAATCGGCTCAGGGTCAATTCCGCACTCTTGCGATATTGATCCTGCATGTGTTTTGTCTCGAAATGGGATCAATCAACAAACATGAAAATTTGACGTGTTTAACTAGTGTTTAACGTGTTTAACCAATAAACATTGGTATCTAATTGTAGATGGGTGTGTCTCAAACATGATTCAATGTTTGTCATTCCATGATATTTTATGGCCATGAAACGAAAGGGAAAATGACGTTCGAAGCATGGAATGGGATGGATCAAAAGATCAATTTAAACGGCAGAACATGCTTTTGTAAAGCTGGATATGGACCCCAACTTCCATTGCCGAAGTCATTGTTCTACCTAGTACACTGTAGCCTGTTTTCACTGCTCGGTTCCACTCGGGTCTTACACAGACTCGCTAAACAAACAAGTGTCAAGTCAAGTCTTTGCAGTCAATGAAACCTTGCAGGAGCCACAGGAAAACTCCATGACAAATGTAGCCATGAGATATTAGGAGAGGACCATGATCCATGGCGCAGACAAAATGGCACCGTGTTTTCCACAACATCCAGCCCCTTTTCAGTGCGTACAACCCCAAAGATGCTAATCACCAGAATGAGGAAAAAATTACGACATCCTGAAACCATTTTGCGCAAAAAAAACGTGTACAAAAATCAAGAAAAAAAACAACGATTCCAGTTTTTCCCTGTAATTTGCAGTACATTGCAGTACACTGTATCAGCATTGCCTTTTCAGTTCCCTTCTAGATCACGATGGAGAGCTAGAGAACCATGCTTGCGATCTCGCCTACGGGATTCAATTGTTGAACTATGATCCTGCCATGGGATGGCAATGAAAATAGAATAACTTACTAAAAATCAGCTCAAGACTTCAGCACCTGGAAATTGACTCCGCTTCCAAGTCAAGCTAAACGTGTATATATATATAATACACATATAGTTTTGTTCGTTGGACATTCCCAATTCCGTCCACAAAGCAATATCTAAGAAATCTGCCAATTTTAAAATCTGCCGGTTTTTGATTTTATATAATTATTATATATATATATATATTGTTTTATATATATATAATTATTATTATGTATATATATATATATATATTATATATATTATATATATATATTATATATATATATTATATAATATATATATACTATTAAATATATTATTATATTGATAACTATAAATATATACATTATTATTATCATCATTATCATTATCATTATTAATATATATATATATATTATTTTATATATATATATTATATATATGATTATTAAATATATATAATTAAATATATAATTATTATAGTTATATATTATCATATATATATATATACTATTTTGTATGTATATAAATAAATTAGTAGTTTATATATTATTATATATATTCTTATTTTATATACTATTATATATATATTATTGTATGTATTATGATTATATATAGTATTATATATGTATATTATTGTATATATTATTATATATAAATTATGACACATATATATATATTATTATATTTATATATCATTATATATATTATATATATTTATTATTATATTTATATATTATTATATATATGTATTATTGTATATATTATTATATATTATTATTATTATTGCTATTATTTTTACAGCCAGGCGCTGTGTGTTGCCCAGAAGGTTCAAACGGCGTTTAAACATGTTTAACATTATCCTTCAACATGCTAAAACACCTGCGCAGGGCCAGTGTTTTGAGATTTCCCAGACGACGAACCATAACCCTAAGACCCTAAATTTTAGGAGCCTTGCGGCACTTGGGCGCCAACACAGGTTGCTGTTTAAGTTCTATGTCTGTGTTACGCTTAAGTTGTACTGTGCTTAAATTCGGCCGTAGTTAAGGCAGTTTGTATCTAAGTTTGGGTTGTTCAAAAGTTAGGTTTTAGTTCAGCTGGGTTGTGCTTATGTTGGGCTGTACTTAAGGCGGGCTGCGCTTAAGCCAGTAACTTGCGCTTGTGCTCATGTGGGCTCAAGCCCGATTGAAATTACATGAGGCAGCGTTTAAATCTAACAACCTTTAACCCCAACATCCTTCAACCCGAAAAAATCCTTTAACGCTAAAACCCTTAAACTTATATCTCTTATGACCCAAAAATATTCCAGAGACTTTAAAATCCCGCAGCCCTGACTCACATCAGCTAACCCGAAAATACTTTAACCATACAACTTTGAACCCTTACATCTCTCAAACCTAAAATCCCTTAACCCCGACAACTTCTAACCCCAAAATGCTTTAACTCTAAAATCTTTAAATTTCAGTATCTACAAACCCTAAAATCATTTAATCCTCGCTCCTTCAACCCTAATAACTTTCAACCCTTACATCCATCAACCCTATAAAATCCCTCAACCCAATCATTTATCCGTCCACCATAAAATCTTTAACCGTCGTTAACCCCAGAATCTTTATAACCCCGAGTCCCTGCCACCCTAGAGCCCGGGGTGCATGGCCCGGCTTAATGAGGAACAAGCGGCCGCCTCCGTGGCGCATTGTCTGATAGCGAAGTGAAGAGGGCCCATATAAAGTCAATATGTAGTAGCTGTCTTTTCTTTTGGCGCGCAAAAAAAAGGCATATGGCTGGTGGAACAAGTGCTGGCTTGACCTGATCTTAGAGATCCCTGCAACCGATTTTTCTCCAAAAAAAGCTGTTGTCACCCCTGGCTTTTACATCATCTATTCTTACGTCTTCTCAATATCCTTGCCTAGGTGTTCGTCATCATCGCTATCTGCAGCCCTCATCTACATCAAGCGTCATTCGTTACAATCTTTATCGTCATGCATCATCATCCCTTCTTTTGTATTATATTCTTGCTTCTGCCGCCTGCTTTCTCTGGGTGCCATATTGTTGTCAATTTCCTGTTTTGTAGGAAAGGGTCGGGGCCCAGAGCGTGCGCAAATTGCCGACCGCGAAGGGGCTAAACTATCCTGTGGTCATCACGGGTCATACAGTCATACATAACTGGCCCTACCGACTGCGGCCAAGTACAACTGGCCTTGCAATTACACAGTTCCACGGGTAATCATCTGCAGCACCGCGTATCCGCAGATACCCGCCGCACACGGAAAATTTGATCAGCATACCAGTAGTACCGCACAAGGCGGTGGCGGAAGTTCCAAAAATAGGAAACCTATAGGCTATAGGAAGGGTTGGGTGTTGCGACTCACGGAGGCCAGAGCGCAGCCACTGATGGACCGAAAGGTGCTTGAGGTCTCCTCTCGTTCTCTCTCTTTCTCTCTCTCTTTCTCTGACTATCTACCTACCTACCTATCTATGTATCTAATCTACCTATCTCTCTCTCCCATCTAATCACCTATCTCTCTCTCTCTCTCTCTCATCTAATCACCCATCTGCCTATCTATCTATCTATCTATCTATCTGTCTGTCTGTCTGTCTGTCTGTCTGTCTGTCTGTCTGTCTGTCTGTCTGTCTGTCTGTCTGTCTGTCTGTCTGTCTGTCTGTCTCTCTCTC
>Ga0126342_10010905_pt1 | contig 16257 bp, 24 predicted proteins | sample Cyp1metagenome_FD_92528 | JGI IMG/M metagenome (GOLD analysis project Ga0126342, IMG submission 92528) | Coral microbial communities from Lord Howe Island, Old Settlement Bay, Australia - Cyphastrea 1 metagenome | ecosystem: Host-associated > Invertebrates > Cnidaria > Coral ... | reverse complement strand
TATCACAGCAAATGATGAAGCGTCTTCGTTGAGTGGTGACTTCATCATTGCTCACCACTCCCCTGCAAATTAGTGAAAACCAATCAGAAGTTTTACATCTGTTCAGATGGTACACACACACACGAGGTACCTTTCATCGCCGGCTGCAGCCACCGCAAGGTTTCGTGCTCCGGCTTCCTCCCCAACACAAACCCCATGCAATAGTCATGCAGCCGCTGCAGTCACCACTTACCAAAGTCACCACTTACCAAAGTCACCACTTCCTTTAGTCACCACTTCCCAAAATCACCATGTTCCCTTCATCACCACTTCCCTTCGTCACCACTTCCCTTCGTCACCACTTCCCTTCGTCACCACCCTTCGTCATAGTCACCACTTCCCTTGATGTATTGTTTTGTTGTTATGTGATGTAAAGTCTCACACCACCCTTCGTGATGTATTGCTATGTGATGTAAAGTGTCACACCACCCTTCAAGATGTATTGTTATGTGATGTAAAGTCTTTTGAATAAAGTCATCCGTAACTCGGAAGATGCTTCCCAACTTCCTTTGATAATACCCGTAATGTGGTAAACCATTGCAAACCCCATAATAAGCCATCCCGAAATCAACATAAAGGGGTGGTATAAACCATCCCCGAATGGTAGGTTTATCACTGGGTTGCCCACATTAATGGGCTACAAATGGCTACGGCACCAGGCTTGTGCCAGATTCCAACCGGTCTCGCCTAAAGATCGCAGGTCTGTGGGCATGGGAGCACCGGGCTTCTTCGCAGGCCTGCTTGGAGGGAAAATCTTGGAGACACCAATCACATCCACTATGCAATCACCACTGTGTCAACTGCCCAGCCTCCTCACAAGGGATCCCAAGATATCCCAACGGCCTATTCTCTGGGATAGTCGCCGGAAGCGATCTGGAGGCGCTAGGCGGCTCGTAGTGCTGCCGAGGGGTGGCCATCACGGTGTCCACACCCTGGGTCTGTGCCTCCATGACGCCTCAACAACTCAATCCAAAACGATGGTCACCTCAGAGTCTCCAGCTTTAGCGAAGTTGTTATAAATAGCATCTTACAAGCGCTTACTATGAGATCTATGAGTCTAGAAGGGTATAACAAATGTGCACATAAGATCAAATAAGAGTCTGTAAGAGTGTGAGGCAAACCATCCACTGAAACCACAATCGATCCGAACATGTGGCACCTCCACTGGGCATTCCTCGGATCTGCAAATCCGCAAGCTCGCTGCCGCCGCAGGCGCCTGTGCCGACGCGGCCCGGGCAGCCTGCACCTGTACCACAGCTTCTTCGCTGAGTTTCTGCCGCAACTCCTGCGACCCGCACCTTCCAAATGTGGTGGTATGCTTGTATATTATATAATGGATATATAAATATATATATATACACAGTATATATATATATATATAATGAGCATCAACTTAATACCTTTGGAGGATGTTCTACCATGTTCTACTTCAGATCTATTTCGCACTCCAACTGTCCCCTGCGCCGTCCTCCAGCTCACAGTCTCTTTGTGCCAACTGGATTCTGAGGTCCTGCACGAAGCGCGGGGACAATGCAACCCATTTGGCCCTGAGGTCTTACTGTTGGAAGCTAATTGCTTGTGGACCCAGATCTCGCTGCAAAAAAGTGCCATCTGAAGGATGCTCAAGGCAGCTTTTCCTCGCTTGGACGACGAGGAGTCTGTGACTGTCTGGGAAAGCTCGCAGTTTCCTCTCCCTGAGACCCGCATTTGGGCCCCGAACAGCTGTGCTGACTTAAAAGACTTCATGCCCAGCTCTGTGCATTTTGCTTCGGCAGGCGTCTCACTACCAAAAAAGGGGACATCCAGCTCCCCCCAAAAGCATACGAATTGAAGATCTTTGAAGAGTGCCCACTGGCCCTCGTTCTACCATGAGTTCCCAGGATTACAACCGCGTCGGTTAATCCCGACTGTCGCCCTTGCTCAACTGCATGAGGATTTCCAGGATGTAGAGGAAGAGGTTGACAATGTCCTGCAAATATCTGCAAATCGCAAGGGTTCCCACAAATCGAAATCCCCACACATCCCCACACTACTGTCTGTTTTTAATCACACAGCGCTCAGGTCTATATAAACCGTTTCGCAACCACAGTCCATGTAGAGCTGAATGGCACCCTCCACGTAATCGTCCACGTCCAATTCTTGGGAAATGCGCCAGGTGTCAAAGACCAGGTAGGCCGAGAAGATCCCAGCACCCGCGAAAGAGACCAACAGACCCACGATGCCGGTGTTCAAGGAGGGGAAGAACATGCACAGCAAGCCAAAGCCAAAAAGGCCAAACGTCAAAGGCCATAGCGCAGCGCCCAAGAAGGAAAAATCGCGTTTGGAGCGGAAGGTGTATAGCCTCAGCCATTGCCGTTTGGTCAATGGTCACTAGTCACCAGGTTTGCCAAGGGGGAATCCTCCTGCTGTGGCGCTACTGTTCCACACCACTAGTTTCGGCAAGTCTTGCAATGCAGTGCAATCCAAGGCTCTTGGCTTGGTTCTAAGATGTTATGAGTTATGAGTTACAGTTATGGTGACTCACGTTTTTGCAGTTGGACATGGTATGCCTTCATCTCTATCTGCATATCTGCATCCTCGCATGTACGAGTCTCAGATCTGATCAAGTAATAAATGTTGAGGGCATTGAGGGGGAACACCCCGGTGGTCTGCCGTTTTTTCAGCCCAGCAACGTCAAGCCTGCCACCAGTAGGGCCGTGATCACAGCCGCCTCTGCCACCAACGAGCCCATGCCCGCTGAAGCGGCAAGGGCACTGATGACCCCCACATCACATGCCATGACGGCGGTCAGAGCACAGAGGCCCACGAAATTCACGGGATAACCTCGGATGATCCGCTTTTTTTCATTGCTTCGACTGGAAGATATTTGCGGTATAGTATATGCCCCAGGTACGAACGATTCTATGCTGACTTCATGGATCATGCCAGTGGTGACGTGATTTGGCGCTTGCAGAGGAAAAGCACGAAAACTAGCCCTGAAGCTACGTAGCATTGTTAGGTCCAGGTAGGTTTCGCCTGACTTGTAACAACCGGCGCACTATAGTCCCATGGAAATTCCGCCTACGACAAACACGCAGGTCCAAAATGATCGAATTGCACAACCGGGCAACTGTTCTTGCCTGCATGGCATAGCAGCAGGGACAAGCCTGTCGCAATCAAAGAGCCCCAACGAAAGGTGCTGGGCCAGTGCATCACAAAGCTGGTGGCCGGATGCCTCAAAGGTCCACAGCAAAGGGCTGCAAAGACGGCTGTGGCAACAACCTCAGAAGGGCGCACGCACAGTTACTCAACACGGACCTAAATGTTACCCATCGAATCACCTTTCGTCAAGTGCATACTTAAAACAAGACGGGGAAAAGACTCGCACATGGGGACTTTCCACAAAGCCGCAAACAAACCCTTTGATTCCACCTCACAAATACTGCAGCTCTATACAGGGTCCTTCACCCTGCCTGAGTGCAAACAATGCCATAGACCTTCCGGATGAAGCCCAGGCGAATTTGACTGTCGCTGATGCCCTTCAGGTCCCCAAAGTTTGGAGTAGTCTCGATATCCATCGTGCTAACCATGGCTTGGAAGATCGAAAACCAACTGAGGGCGGCTGTTTACCGAAGCTTGTGCTAGGCTTTCAGAAGATGGCAGCAGATTCAAACCAGAAATGGACGCACGTGGCCCAAGAATGTCAAGAAAACATGTTTCTGATGGCTGCAAACTGTTCTGTGCGATCGCTTGTCCCAAAGGGTCCTCCAACCCTGCCCTTTCCCTCACCTTGGCACTACTGAAGCTCAAATTTCCACCAGCAACATCCAGCACCGACTTTCTACCGCCAAATCAAAACAGCATCACAACAGCACATTAAACTTAAAGAACATCTAAACTATCTAAACCAATGATGCACCAGAAAATTTCTTGATTTGTGCCGCATCTTCTGCTGTCCTCCTCCTGCCTCAGCGCCACCTTTCGCGCCTCTTCCATGTATGCAATGTGAACGGACAAAATTACTTGTTCATTTTCATGCCACAAATTAGGGTCGTCCCCATCGGTCGTGAGGATTTCTGCGCTCACAAATTTTGAGGCGACTCATGCAAAACAGACGTATCGGCATAGGGTCGCCCCCTAGCGCAAATGAAGGTTTTGCATACCCTGTGACATGTGATTGTCCATCTACGGGATTTCTTATGGACTTTTCTAATTAAAGGATGTTTATGGATAATCATTGGTAATCCGCCTGCTTCTGATCATTGTGGATTTATGTTTACTGAATTGGTAAATGTCCACAACGCGAGGGTCAACTAATACCAGTCAGATACCATGTGTGTCCCCACCCCGCAAAGGGACGAATGGTGTGATACAATACCATACCTGACAATAGCTGGAAATGAAAAAAAGAAATCACATCGCATGGATGTATATGGCCCTGCTATACAATATATACAATTCACATCTGGTCAAGCCCACATTTTTTTCGAACGGCTCAAAGATCAACAGGTGTGCCCCGCGGGCGACAGCCCCTGCCTAGTCTCGAGCCACTTCGGCCTCAGACAACTTCCGGCGAAGCTCTCCTCGCTGCTCTGCCGCCTCAAGCATCTCTGTTGGCATCCACTGAAAGGGTTGGGTATTTAAAGTTTGGCCCAAACAAAAAATACCCAAAAGTTGAAACATGGCCCCCCCCAAAAAAACATGATACAAATGACACAACTGGATCATTGGCATAAAATGGCACAAATAACTTGATATAAACCATCCACTCTTCCCCAAAAACCCAACCAGCTGCAACCCCTCGCCTCAGCATCTGCCGTGGAGTAAGCCACGAAGTGCCGCTTCTCGGCGTCGCTTCTGGAGGAGACGGCCTTGTCGAGCGTTGCTCTGAAGAGCGCGGATGTGGCAGTCCTGGCGTCACAACATCGGGTACCACCGAGATCCACCTAGCCTGAGAATCACATGGGTTTGGAAAGTTGGGAAACATTTTCACACCTCGATGCAAAATCTGCAATAACTGAACCGTCTTTGACCGTCTCCTGCCGCAAACGCTCATCCTCCAACTGCTGAGCTTTGTGTTTCGCTTCCACCAGAGACCACTCTCCTTAGTCACTTGTCATGCTGTTAAGTCATCTTACAATGAAGATCTATCAAGAGTTCGGCGAGGCACGTTTCATCAAACTCTATTACTATGAAAGATGTTAGCATCTCCCTTTCAAGTTTGCTCAGACAATGCACCAGTCAAATATGGTGCAGTCTTATGGGTAAAGTTGATTCATTTTGCCACTACACCATCCTGACGCTTCATCTGGCCACCTTGGCCCATCAAACCACGCGACCATTCAAAAAAAAACACTCACTGTCACAGAATGTGTATCTGTATCAGTTCCACTTGTATTTCAAAGCCACCAGCACGAAAAGTTGAAGATCCTGAACTCGAATGAATTGGAATGAGCGACTGTCTTTCAACGCTTTTCGCGCTGCCGGCAGCCTTTAACCCGTCAGCCTCAGCATCTTCTGCCTCTGCCTTTGCCCTCAGTTTGCTAAGGGCACTCTGTTGGTAGAGGCTCGCCAAAGCCAATGCAGATTTGATGAGGGCCACCACCTCCAGGGATATGCCGACTGATTCAGTTCCACCACAAAAGCATATAAAGGCATTCAGGTCCAGTCAGGTGAAACCAATCATGGCCACAACATGCCACAACCATCCACAACTCCACAACCCTTCTGTCAAATTGCTAGCCTCATTGGCTTCCCGACCCTTCCAATCATCTTGCAGCTCAGCAAAGGCTCCAGAGACGCCATCGGATCCATCCGGGAGATCCTGGTTCCATCTGGCCACCGGGATCTCACTCTCAGGCTCAGCTGAGTCACTGCTCAAATGGCCTGGGTCGTCTTCTGGAGGTGACCAGTCGTTCTCGTTCCCACGTAGGAGAATGAAAATGGTTGACGTCCACATTCTTGGCCAAAAATATTGGAAGGCAAGGTTCTATCTCTGGATTATCTTGGGCCACTATAAATATGTTCTTGAGACGGATTGCTGTGGCTTCTGCTGTCACTGAGTCTAGCCCGCCCGCCAGTGAACATCAAAGCACAAAAACAATCAAAAACCAACATAGCCTGTACAACTCCTATGGCCAGCCATCATCACCCTCTCCCCTGACACGTCCGACAACCTGGACATCCTGTATGTTTTGCCCAGCGTCTCCGTATTTCCAGGCACTCTTCATCAAGCAGATCACGTAGCCGCTGCACATGGCCCAGCCATGATGCTTTCTCCAGCCCGGAAGGCTGCCACCCCAGGATCATTCCCAAACCCAAACCCCTCAGCACGCAGCTGAGCAAAAAGAAACTGCAGGGGTGGAGTGCAGGGCATGATGTGCTCAATGCTCACACCTCAACACACCCAAGGCCCCAAGGCCCCAAGGCACCTCTCCAAAAGCGGCGGTCTTCCAGATCCACGGTGCAGCTGGCTGGGTCAGGGTTGCTGGCACACTCCTCCTGCGCCACTGGATGCGTGGTGCTGTGGTGCTTCTCATAATTTTTCCCAGCTGAACTAAGATCTGAAGATGACACTTCATATCATCCAGCTCCAAAACCTATCACTAAAGATTCAGCATGTCATCGAGGTCATCCATTGTCCCATCAAACGCTGTAAATCTCTTCGGCGGGTCCCGCGGCAATTTGCAGACAATCTCTTCTGAAGCTGGAGAGGACAAGTTGAGGTACGCGACATTGGCCTCGTGCAGATGGCAACCAAGTCCAATCTTCAGGCCATGGTTTCGTTTCAATATGTTCTCCTCTTCCCCTGGTTTTTGATTACATATAATGTGTATATATATATATTATATATACAACAACATGATCAAACATGGCAATCATCAACCGCGGATGTCCATAGCATAGCCTTTGATGATTGATTCAGGAAAAAATTGGATGGGGTGGCACGTGGAGGATTCTGGTGTTGTAGGGCTGGGTTTCATGTTGCTAGGGGCTAGGGTTTTGGCGGAACTGCCTCTGCACGAACAACACGACTAATACTGTAAAAATGTAAAAAGGACGTTCAGGAAGCAGCGGGAGAAAAACATGGCAGCTGCAGAAGGTTCAAACAAAAGGCTATTTGCTCCAAGACGTTTGTAAATCGGTGCCGCCCATGCAGACCCCTTCCATCCCAGTCTTGGGCCCCAGCATTGTGCAAATACTGGAAAACACTAAAATTGATCACAGACGTCAGGATGGCCAGAAAGAAAACCTGCCCAAAAGGCCACATTTTTCAAATGATGTTAAACGCGTCGACATTGTTTCCGGGTGTTTTCCACTTCAAAGATTGCAAATTGGACAGGCAAAATCATTATTAAATACAGTACAGAGTACGCGCAAAAAGAAATCTCTGAAACAGCCAATGGGCCACCTTGACGCGCGATGGCCACAAGTGCGGCACGCCCAAACGCCTCGCCTTGGGAAGCAAGGCCCAGCAAGGTCCTGGTTGTTTCACCCTTATGAAATTTCATCGTGAAACACTTTCTCGTCAGCCACTGAGCCATTAAGTTACTGATGTTAATGTCATATTTCCATGATATATCCCCAGAGTTGTTGTTTAAATTCCCCTCATGTATAAGGGTTGGCGTCTCCATCCCGGAAGCTCAGGCCAATGCCCACATTTGCAACCGTCACACGCATGAGCCTGTGGTCGCATGCCGATGATACAATGCAGGATCGACAGCACAAGAGTATACATGAATCGCATCAGGAGACAAATGCCTAATATGTATTATAGTGCGGGACATTAAATAAGCAGATTGATGCCACTGCCAGCAAACAAGCAGATTGCACAAAACCCTCACGTACCGTGAGGTTTTTCTGCTTATTACAGTCCAAAATGCATCTATACCCTAAGATCCAATATCTGCTTATTGCTGTCTGATTTTATGCTGGGGTTGTTGTTACTGTGTGGGATCATGGAATTGTTTGTGGGTGACCATGAAAAAATCCTGAAAGGAAACAATTTTGGTGACACCGTGGCATGCGAATCAATGTTCCAGCTCAAATACTAGATTTTCTTGGGCTACGCCTTGGAACCACCTATTCTATAACATTCTATAACCTCTTCCCCCTAACACTAAGATTAAACACATCCCCAGAAGCATTGGTTCAGTTCGGATTTTTTCATTTTGGGTCCCTGATTTGGGTAACTCTATATATATATATCTATATCTACTCTACTAAGGGAATGGGGTTAGATTAGCAAACACAAAGTATCAAGTCTATATATGTCATTAATTCATTTCCCGTACTGGTACCACCTCCAATAACCAGATTGCCAATCTGCTTATTGCACCCTTGAAAAAATCAGCCGCTCACCCCCCAACACTTTCCTCGTTAATTTCTTCTTTCCCCATTTTTCCCGATTGTTTTCTGGGAGCAGGTAGCCCTTTCACAGCGCGCACCATTCAAAACTGATTGAAATTTTCACCATTTTAGCTGGATATTGACGTCCAAGGTGAAAAGACTCATTGTTGCAGATGTTTGCAGGCGCAGCACGCGCCGCCGCTCGCGACGGTAGCCTGCCTGCACCTCCTGCATGCTTAGGTCGCCAACCAAGAGTGCTACTTGAGAATTTTGTGATGGGCCACCGCACAACGCAATCTGCAACATCTGACATAATCTTCTGACCTTGCACCTCCATTGGTCTGATGTTGTTGAGGTCGCGCACGTCGCACCATAAATGTATACTTCTCAGCACTCGTGCCAACTAATTCTGGAACTGCCCTCTCAGCATCAATATGCAGAACACCAGAACTGGTGGAAGATGCAAGTCCAAAATGGTCAAGCCATTTGCAACTTGAATTCTTCACCTTCCTAGTTTCCGGTGTCACAACCACATACCCAATTCAATTTGTGGACAATTCCGCAAGAACCTGGCTTATAACCCCTAACCCCATCTTGTTTTTTTCACGTCTCCCGTTGTAGTAAACTTAGCTTATCCAAAGCCATTTCCCGTCCCTTATTTGTATTTATTTGCGCGTTTCATGTGGTAAAATCATTTCTCCGAGCCTAACGGCTTGGATTTCCTCCAGAACAAAACTACGCCGTACCGAAATTTTCGCTTGATTTACAAACTTCAGGTGTGAAAGCGTCAAAAGCATCCTTTGATATGGCGTATATCTTGGGTAAGGCCGCCCCAAAGAATAAAATGGAGCTAAATCGGGCTGCATGTGCGGGGTCCTGCACCGTTTGGCGGCGCTGCTGGGGATGGCTCTTCGGAGGGTACTGCCTTGTCATTGTCTCGGTGAGCAGTTGGCTGGCCCGCGTGCGCGAGAAACGCTGCTGCAGCGCGAACCTGACACGGTGCTCTGGGCTGCTGTGCGCGATGCGGAGCCGGCAGGCTTTGAGCTGAGATGGTCCCACCATTGCTTCCTGCTGTTCTACGGTTTCTTGTGGTGGTCCTCTTTGTTTCTGCTTGGTCCTCTGCAGCTGCAGTTTGGGTCTCAGTCCGTGAATCCATGTGATCGTTTACCAACCATTACTTTCATTCATCCATTCATGCGTCACGCGTTCATATTGGCGTCTATCCATCAACTAATTGGTCGATGCATCCACCCATCGGTTCAACGTTATCCATACAATTGCCCAGATTACAATGTACCTGCTTTTCTCCCCGTCAAAATGCCAGTTAATGTTCTGTATGGCAAAATGAAGATAGAATCTTTAGTTGTCGTTGAAATTCTGTCGGCGAAACAGGGCAGTAAATCTCCATGTGTAAGGCAGGTTCGAAACCGTGAATCGAATATTAACGCCCTTACTAGAGGTATGCCCGGTTTGCCCAATAGTTCGTACACCTCCACTACCGATGGCGGCTCTCATTGGGCATGACTTTAACTACGTATATAAAGTGTGTTTCAGGCCGGATTTCAAAGATTACAGCATCGCCAACATCACCATTCCTAGGGCCCAGACGGAGACATTTGTGTGGGTTGCTGGAACCGGTGATCACTGTTTCTCATTTAAGCTCTTTCCACATGTACTGTGAATGGCAACCAGCTAAGAAACCAGCATGTTTTCACATGTGTGTGGATTTCAGGCATTGGAAAAGGGAAACACGAAGAAAATAGAAATCATGAAACATCTACCTTTTGGGACTGACCTGTAAGAAGCAGATTCACGCCACTTTTCCCCATGAGACCACAAATTCCTGAAATTTGTTTCTTACAAAGTCGCATTCTTTTTGGGTAGTGTCTTATTTGAAGAAAATCGCTGGTTTTGAGGTGTCATAAGCAGACTATTTTTTCTTATAAGGGGTCCCCGACTATTATATGTAATATAACGATGACAATCGTGAGAATGATGTTAATTTTAATACAAAAATAGTGATGATGATGATGATGGTGGTGGTGGTGATGATGATGATGGTGGTGATGATGATGATGATGGTAGTACAAACAAACATGAAAATGATGATGACGATGGTGATCATGATGATCATGCTCATCATGATGATGATGATGATGGTCATGAAGCTCATGATGGTCATGATGATTAGGATGATTGGGATGATGCTGATGCCGCCTGTGGGCCCAAATCAGCCGCATCAATGCTACAACCGAAGCGCATTGCTCACTTGTCTTGCAGAATTAGGGATTCTTGAAAGTGAAACGCATTGATTCAGGCCAATCAATCTACCACGTTTGTTTGTAGCAGGTCGCCTCCTTTTGTTTCATGATCTGATTTGTGCATGTTCGGATCTCAAATGGCGAGCCGGTTCGAACTGGACATGGGGGGGCCCATCATGGCAACAATTTCAACATGTCCATCAAGAAACTGTGCACAGCCCGACCTTACACAGATTGTTCTATGGTTTGCTTCATCACGAGTGAATCGTACATTCATCTGTTGGCATCAGGGCGGGCCCCCATTTTTCATCGCACCACAGGCAGTGCCTTGATCTGAACCCTAAATCAGCTTATGGGCTACAGTACCAACATCTTTATGCATCACAGAGCAGTGAAACGTCTAGAGCCTGGGGTGTGATACGGCGCCGCTCCTGGCCTAATTCCTGCTGCTGATTCGGAACTTGATGATTGGCACTGTTGAACAATTGTTTTTCAGATCTCATGTTTAATTAAGTTTCTGCTTTTCAGCCGACTCGAACACATCAAAGTCCGCTCAGCCACTCGATGGTCGATTCCTAGCTCCAAATCGTCAAGCGTGCGAATGTGCGAACAATCCAAATTTGAAGGATGCAACACAAAATCCCTACGAAGATATGGGAAGCAGAATGGCATTCTACAGAAAGTCCGATTGTGCATGTTTGGTGGGTTCTTCTCAAGATTTTTCACCCGATGAACTGCTGTAACCGCCAAGCGCGCCTCAGGTCAGAACTCCATTGCTCCCGCAAAAGCGTCAGAGTGACCAAAATATCCATACCATTCAATCATCAAATAGCCCGAATATCCATCTCCATATGAAGGCAAACGGATCTGAATGTCCTCAGAATGTCCTTCTCTGCACCCCTAGAAGTTGTCGGTGGAGCCCAGGAATGGTCCATGTGTAGATTATGTACCTATCAAGCAAGCACTGGCTATTCTCCATAGCTATGTCAGTTTACCAAAGGATAATCCGTATGTGTCTAATATGTATAAAATGTATGCATACTATGGGTGTATGTGCTGAAATGTATCCGTATCACTGCATATCTCCAAATATAACGAGGTCACTTCAAGCCTGGAAGCTGAGACAAAACATGCACAGTTTTCCCTTGCACTGCATGATGTAAGTAGGCCCAGGAGCTTCACAGGAAAAAACAAACTTAACATTCTGCATTTTGACATACAAACGTGTGCATCAGTGTCTTTATTTGTGTTTTGTTCAGTCCTCTACTCCGTCAGCGTCGGATCAAAAGGACATGCCACTCAACTGGTTGATATCCCATGTTCACGGCCAACTCAACTTTAAAACGCACAGGTCTTCGGGCCTTTCGCGATGCACAGAGAAAAACATCGCGAAGCGCTCGAAGCATCGTAAAAGTTGGTAAAAAGTTGGAAATTGGTTGCGTCCCGTTCCAGAGGTGCAAGCACAGGGAAAAAATCATAGCGCTAATTATGACCTACAACATCATAGCCCATAGCAGTAAAAACAAAATCATAACAAGAAATTCGTATAGTTTATATTTTTGTATTGCAATAAAAGTATTTGTGTGTTGTTTATCTTTATTTCTTTCTTTCTTGTACATATATATATATATATGTATGTTATATTATAATCTGACAATGCTCGCGGGTGCCTGTGCCAAAATCTGACAAACACCTCAAACAATTTCAAACATAAAAATTGCACAAGGAATGGCACCAAGGTCTAGGAGGGTCTGCCATCTTGAGGGCGCGCAATGGATTGAAATTCGGTGTCTGCTTCGAAGCCTGCACCGAAGTGGGACATGCCAAAGCCGGTTCCCAAAATTGGTACAAAACCATGATACGGGCATATACGGGCTAACAAGCAGGAAGATTAAAAAAACATTACTTGAGGCCCAGGGGTAAAGGACGAAAGCTAGCTTGGCAGAGAGCTTTGGCATGAAAACACAAAGGGCACAGCGCAGCTGTGCAGCTTTTTCGTCAACGTGGACGAGCGGGCCTGAAGCTGGGGCATGTTGGTAAGGTGATCATCCAAACCAACGTATTGAGGCGATGTATGTTGGAGGGGACGAGGGTGAGAACATATGATTATGATGCACTGTTGCACTAAGAAGAAAAGGAAAAACATCATAGCCAACATAATGACTAGTGATTGGGGAAGATTCAAAGGTCCACCTTCGGCATCGGAGTGGGCCTTTGGCAGGGCGGGAAGAAGTAACGCAGCGCAAAGCCCAAGTGGAGGACGAGAGGTAGGTGTGCGTGCGCAACATGAAAATAAAGCTAGGTCAAGGTTCCATAGAGCGTTCAGTGTTAAAGTGTAAAGTTCTGCGGGCGTAAGGCCGAAGTGTAAAGTGCCGAATGTGGACTGTAGAGTGTAGAGTGTAGAGCATACAGTGTGCAGTGCACAGTGTGAAGTGTGGAGTGCGAAGTGTATTGTGTAGAGTGTGGGGTGTCAAGTGTAGTGTGTGGGGTATAAAGTGCAGGGTGTAGAGTGTGGAGTGCAGAATGTAGTGTAGAGTGTCAAGTGTAAAGTTCAGAGTGCGGAGTGTGAAGTGTAGAGCGGAGTGTCAAGTGCCAAGTGTCAAGTCTGAAGTGTAAAGTGTAGAGTGTGGAGCGTAAAGTGTATATAGAGTGTGCAGTGTCATGTGTCGAGTGTAAAGTGTGGAGCGTACAGCGTATATAGAGTGCGCAGTGTCAAGTGTAGAGTACAATGTGTAGAATGCAGTGTAGGGTTTGGAGTGTGAAGTGTAGAGTGCGGGGTTTAAAGTGTAAGGAGTAAAGTGTAGAGTGCACAGTGTCACGTGCAAAGTGCGAAGTGCAAAATGTAAAGTGTAAAATGTAAAGTGTAAAGTATAGTGTGTAGGGTGTGGAGAGTAAAGTGTGGAATGTGGAGTGCCAAGTGTAAAGTGTGGAGTGCCAAGTGTGAAGTGTGGAGTGTGGAGTGCGTAGTCTAGAGTGTAATGCGTGAAGTGCACAATGCAACGTAGAGTGCGGAGTGTAAAGTGTAGAGTGTGGGGTGTAAAGTGCCAAAGTGTAAAGAGTAAAGCGTAGAGAGCGGATTGTCAGGTGCAAAGTGTGAAGTGCAAAATGTAAAGCGTAAATAAGTGCAATGTATAAAGTGCAGAGTGTGGAGTGTAAAGTGCGGAGTGTCAAATGTGAAGTGTGGAGTGTAAAGTGCAAGGTGCGGAGTGTAAAGTGTGGAGTGTGGAACGTGTGGTGTACGGTGTACGGTGTACCTAATGCCGAAAGTGTAATAGAGTGCCCAGTGTCAAGTGCAAAGTGCGGAGTGTAAAGCGTAGTGTGTAGATTGCGGAGTGCAAAGTGTAAAGTGTAGAGTGTGGAGTGTGAAGTCCAAAGTAAAGCGTGCGGAGTGTAGAGTGTAGTGTAGGGTGCGGAGTGTAAAGTGTAGAGTGTGGAGTGTAGAGTGAGAGGTGGAGTGCGGGGTGCCAAGTGTAAAATTAGAGTGTGGAGTGCCAAGTCTAAAGTTGTGTCACCGTTTCACGGTTTCAAGTTGAAAGTTTCTTGGGCCTGTGTCACCTTCACCCCGCTCGTGACCACTCCTGAATCTCTTGAAATTCCGCAATTGCTATGGTATGGACACGCGGTTCGTCAACTTGATTGTTGAAAGCAATAATTCTGCTCCATGCCAGCGCCATTATTTGTTCCATAAGCAACCCCGGACCAGTTAGATTTGGTTTCAGCAGAGTCTTTTCCGGACAGTAAATCCCGCTTTGTTCGTTGAAACATATAAAGAGCATGCAGCATGCAACCAAAATTATCTTAAACTTTGCGGGGGTGGGATTTTCCGCTTGATGTGGAGCGGCTAGATTTTTTGAAGTCATTTTTGATTTTGGTGTCTGGTGTCTTTGGAAAAGAAAAAAACAGTGGCACCTATGTTTTTCGTTTCACGTTTTGGTCCTTGCTGCTGGAGACCCCGCAAGGCAAGCAAACCGACCGACAAGGTCGTGTTCAACGCGGCAAAGGAATGTGCACGGGCGTGTTTGGACTTGGATTTGGCACTTCGGATTGCGCAGTGTAATTCCGAGCACGCGAAAATGTTGTTCGCATTGAATGGTTGTCGCCTACGTCATAGGCGCTAGTGCACGGGCAGCAGCCATGTGAGGATGCCGCCGTTCGGGCCTGTTGTTGCGTGCCGTCCATCCGCTTTGCTTTTTCATGCTGCTGTTTGGTGCTGTGCTGCCGGCCTCTTTTTACCCGAGTGATTGACGCCACGTGGATTAAACATGAATTTTTGGATCCCATGAGAATGTTTCCTTCTTCGCGACAGACGTGTGCAAAAATTTGATTGTGGAGTTGCAGATTGTGAATATTCAAAAACTGTATCAGATGCTCATGCGGGGGTTGGGGCCAAGGTCCGTAATTAGTTCAGATGAGTGGCTGTGAAAATTTGTCCTTCTTGTGCACCCCACCTGAAAGCAATTGATATTGTGCATGCAGAGCATGGGAGGCCCGAATTTCGCTCTAGGACAGTACAGCATGATGCGGCAAATCACAAGTAGGCAACTCAGTCAACTACAAATGCACTTTCAGCACATGTTCCGTTTGAGCCGTTAGGCATTCCACGACGCGCTGACCTTGTCGACCCATGGACATCCGTGCCTGGGTATTGGGGAAGTAAGGCGCAAGCGATTTGAAAATAGAAGCGCCAAGCATTGTAGCCACTTGTAAAGACTAGATTTGTTCTGGTTCTTGCACCACAAGAATACTTTGTAACCCTTCTTGCACACGCCCCGTTTTCATGCCGAATCCCGGCTCTTCGGCCGCACGGTCCTCGCAACCCATTTTTCTGCGCGCTGAGAAAGGAGTGCTTTCCATCATAGCCATGGTCCAAGACAGTCTGGCATTTGCAAGTTCTCCCGCGTCTTTTGTTCCTTGGCAAGCCCTCCGTCCTGTTTAGGGGCGGTTTGCGGCGAAGTGAGGGTACATGTGTCCTCGATTCACGCCCCCCTCTTCGAACAAAGTGAACTGCTGGTACAAACATACAGCAACGTTTGCTGGATTCAACACGCAAGACCCTTGGCAAGAGCAGGAGCAGGAGGAGGAGGAGGAGGAGGAGGCGGAGCGGGCGGGACGGGATACAGAACCAAAAACAAGAACCCCGCACAAAGACGTGGGGAAAAACAAGCAGGCCTTGGTTGCTGACGCATTTGTTTTTCCAAAGAACCAACCTGAACATGCTTGTGGCACTTTAAAACTGGCGGACGCCACGGCAATCCAAATCCAGGTCGTTTAAAAAAGCGAGCCGAGCGAAACGGGGTTCGATCCACTGCCGCCACGTGGAAGAAACAATCGTAACAACCTGTGCTACAAGCACGAAGACGAAAACCCTCACCAGGCTGGGCATCACACGACAAGTTATAAGAAGACACTGAATCAAACAGAGGGCGCTGCCGGCGCTGCGCGACAGATGTGAAAGAGGAGCGAGCCAAAGCGCAAACGACCTGGGCACCAGACCGCAGAGTCAGCCAACATGTGTGATTTTTTTTTTGCCCGGGCGCTCCTTTTTGCCGCGTGAAGGTCTGAAAGGGGGGGGGTCCGGAGTCGCACGCACAGTTTCCGCTGACCAAGTGCCGGGCCACTTGGATTTTGG
>Ga0126342_10010904_pt1 | contig 16257 bp, 16 predicted proteins | sample Cyp1metagenome_FD_92528 | JGI IMG/M metagenome (GOLD analysis project Ga0126342, IMG submission 92528) | Coral microbial communities from Lord Howe Island, Old Settlement Bay, Australia - Cyphastrea 1 metagenome | ecosystem: Host-associated > Invertebrates > Cnidaria > Coral ... | reverse complement strand
TCAACCTCCTTCACGCCTGCTTTTATGTTTGGGGTTTGCGGTTTGTTATGCCACTTTTTGTTTAGTTCTCTTTAGTGCACTTGCATGCACTTGAATGTAACTAAACGCGCAGGGTTGTGAAACTAGTTTTTGGGGTCGTTTTTGGCACCTGAAACTGATATGATTTTTGGAGACGGAGTTGGGGCCTCCCTTGTATTGCATGCTGCATGTTGCATGTTGCCCATTGATTGATGCAGTTGGAAATTCTGCCATCTTGGTGAGCTCTGCATCGATTTGTCCAACTTATCTTCGAGCGGACCACGTCTCTGGACTGCTTTTGCAACCTAATGATGACGTCTTGACACAGAACACCTGAGAGGATGCTGAGGAGCGCGTAGAGTTTTGCTGTTGCTTGGTCTTTGGTTTTTTGCGTTGGTAGAACCCACATCTGACCGGGAGATGTGCATTTCTACCTGACGCTTGGATATTGGGTGTCTTTTTTCATACCACCGTCAATGTAGATTTCAGGGATCTTGCGATCTCTGTGGAAGTATTTGCACAGACAGCCTATTGGACTTTGTACTGGTCCTCCGGCAGCACTACTTTTGCGGCCCATCACTCAATGATGGATTAATCACAATGTCTGAATTAATAAAACATGTTGCATGCCAAGAGAGCGTGTGGATCGACCTGGCGAAAGCCAAGAGGCGACTGGTTGGACAAAAAGATCTCTATGGAAGTATAAACTCTGCATGTGCTACGTCTCTGCGTGACTTGGTATGGCAACTGGAATTTAGTGACGACAATGTCTTCTTTGTGCACAGCTCTGGATTTGCTGCAGAATGGTGGAATAACATCTAGGATTGATATGTTTTTTGGACGTTTTCTGGACTTTGCATGATGGTGCAAAGGTTTTTGGTGCCAAAGTTTATGGACAAGAACTTCAATGGTTGTTTACGAAGTACACTTGCTGCATGCTTCGCATTTGCAAGTGAATTTGGGACGTTTATGGTGCAACTTCGTTTTCCTGCATCTGCAGCCAAATCCCAAGCAGACCTCCAAAAAGATGTGAGCTCTTGAGGCTCTAGTTCTGGTTGCGCTGGTGTATGGAGGTGAGAAATCATTCCCAGGTGCTCGGATGCCGGTCCGTGTGCCGACTCTACCAGAATAGTGGCGCTAAATTTGTGGATTATTCCGATGCCTTTGGCATTATTCTTAGAGAAATTGGGCTCTTTATTTGAGGTTGAAGTGCCACACATTTCTGGTAGAGATAATGAATACGTAGATGCATTGAGAAGGTCCAGGTGGTCTAATTCTGGCGACCCGTGTAGATTTTCCTTGTCCAAGATCGCTTCCAGCTGCAGTTATCCGATTTGTGGCTGTTCCAGAGCGGACCTAAGCTATTGCCTGCAGATACTTGGATTCCTTGGAAATTCCCAGCTTGACATCATGTTTCCGAACGTAGTCCTTTATTTTCATTGCTGGAGAATCACACTTGTTTGTGGGGGGTGCTTTGGCGTAACCATCTAACGAGGAAACAGTAACATTATGTCAATAGTTGATATTGGGGGATGTGATGCCATTGACAAAATGTGGCATCTACTTCAAAGCCAAGCAGTTGCTTTGACAAATTGCCCAGCAATGAAAAAAGGAAGAATTAATCAACCGGCTAAGTGAAGCCAGTGGTGATGGAGGTTTTTGAGTTCTGGCGTTTTTTTAGACACTTTGGAATTAATCAGTTTGTTTTTTTTGTAATTTATACTGAATGCATAACATACGCTTTAAAATATATATAGTAGACTGATCGAGATTTGGTTGCTTTGTTGTTATATCCACTTGTACGGGATATAGATTGAATATAATGAATGTCCAGATTGAACTTTATAACTGTACTCGTTCAGTGATGTTTTTAAGGGGGATCTTCATTGTGTTATCCTATTGGCATTTGTTTCAAGGTGGCATTCAATATATTCAAGCTGTTGCTTTACAATTTTTCCCCCCCCACCACACCACTTAAGGCTCACATAGCGAATCCCAACTTCGTCCCAGGACTTCGTTTCACTTCCGAATTTCTGGTGCGCACTCTGTGACATAGCATTCTCTGACTTGCATCCGTGCTTAGCATCCGTTTGCATCCGTGTCCTTTGCACAGCCATGGCGTTGCATAGTGATCATTCGAACTCAAGACATCAATGTCCTTTTGCGGCAGTCGTTTGGTAACATCCGTAGTGTTACTTATATTTGTGCATACCTGGGCTTGCAAGTTGGTCAACGTTTCAACCCAAGTCTCCCTTATCCGAGGTACGGGGGATGCGATTGACAAAATGTGGCATCTACTTCAAAACCAAACAGTTGCTTTGACAAATTATCCAGCAATGAAAAAAGGAAGAATTAGCAAACCGACCGAGTGAAGCCAATGGTGATGGAGGGTTTTGGGTTTTGGCGTTTGTAGTAGAAACTTTAGAATTAATCAGTTTTTTTTGTAATTTATACTGAATGCATAAGATACGCTTTAAAATATATAGACTGATCGCTGTTTGGTTGCTTTGTTATATCCACTTGTATGGGATATAGATTGAATATAGTGAATGTCCGCATTGAACCACAGAGATCCCATGCACTGAACGCCATCGACCGGGCCGTCAAATTTTGGAAAAAAGGAAAGCGAGTTCTTCGACCAGTACCTCTTCGAACCCCGTGGCTTGTCACAACTGGCGACAGAAGTTGAAGAAAATCCTCACCTCACATGTGGCCATGATGCGACCTCGCAAAATTTCGTACCAACCACCTTCAACCAACATTGTCTTCTCTTCACCAAGTACCCATCAGTCATTGACAGCCTCTGCAACCACAAGGAGATGGCTACCCGTCGGGCAGACTCTGAAACACCGGCTTGTACATGCTCATTACTATGCCTTTACTTGGCTACACCGCCTACACATGCAGACCACATCGCCTTGGATGGAGACACCTCGCACTTCGATTGCCAACCCCTGACCTCGATTGCCACCGGTTCCCTACAAAACAAAATTTTCCCACCTCGGAAGGAAATCTTCAAACTCCTGACCACCGCTTTCGACATTTGGCACCGGAAAAACGCATTGCTTTCGGTTCCTCACAGCAATGTCGCACGTCTGTATGGGATGAATGCTGGCCACAGCACTCAGACCAACTCTCCCCCCACATCACTCACCGAGACATCATCAAGTTCCACAACACTTTCCCTGGTGTTGTTTTCCGCAATGAAGACAAACGAGCAATATCACTTCGGATCTACTGCCCATGATGATACTTTTAGAGCCTGACCTCAACATTCTCTGATCCGGCCATCTTTCGCAAATTTACGACACCCCGCCGAGCAACAACATCAACCACCATCGAAAAGATCCGAAACGATTTTCGAAGACTCACCCTTGGGCTTTAGGAGCAAGCCGCGACCTTCCCAACTACTTCCTTCCAAAACGGAAGAAACAACTCACCCCAGGAAGACCCATCGTCAGCTTCTTCACCTCACCCTTCAGACCTATGCTCAGCTGCATTGCCAAACCCTTGTATCAACTCATTCCAGCAACTTTTCCACACAACCTTGCTCAAGGTGATGTTTTCAACCTCATCAAGAGACTCCAGGAACTCGACTTCGACACTATCAACCTTCCACGACTCTACAACCAGGATTTGGCAGGCTTCTTCACCAGAATTGACCCCCAAAGGTTCGTCGACAGTTGGCACCTCATGCTCCAGTACCTGACATCTACGATGAGCACACATCCTGACGAAATCATTTTGGTCAAACCCTCCACTGGCAATCATGCTGGAGATGTGGTCAAAGGACGAACCTGCCGCACTTTGAACGTCACCCGGAAGATCTACATCCGAGACGTCGAACCGATCATCGTTCTCTTTGTGCAGATGGCCCAATTTCCCATTGGCGCCTGCTTCGAACAGATTCGCGGCTCTCCAATGGGTTCCCCACCGAGTCCAGCTTTGTGCCCCATGGTCCCGGGGTTGTCGCACTTTCGGAAGAAGTATGGCATCGCTCGTTCGAATCCACCTTGGCGACAATGAACCTGACCTCACGACTTCTCCGCTAGGTGGACAACCGACTGTGTTTGGTTGACTTTCACTGGCTCGACAACCGGCCTTTGCGACATTCCTTCACCCGCAGTTCTACGGTTCGCCGATTATCTTGGAGACTGAACCCGACCAGGAATTCTTGCATGGGTTTCTGCATCGAGTTTGAACCCTTTGCTCTTCGGTATTCTCGACCTCGCGACTTCAATCAAGTGATGGCTCCGTTTTCGGCTTCGCCTCTTTCTGTACAGCTTTCGGGTTTTGTTTCCCGCTTATTTCCTGTCGCCAAACGTTTTTTTTCTGAGAGTATTGTTGTGTCCGGATGTGGAGCGAAAGCTGGCAACATACGATGACGAGGACGATGACGAAAACAACGGCAGACAGCGCGATGGTAGTTCATTTGCTACAGGTTTGGAATAGACAATGGGAAAAACCCAACACCGCTGTTTGGCACGTCAAATTGTTTCAGTTGATGTTTTACATGGGCACTCTAGGTTTTGGACATTTCGGTGCACTGGCAAAGAAGTCAAACATGAAAATCGTGATAAACCAATCCGCAGTCTTGGATGGCCTGCTTTGACATGGGGCGATCGATGAAAGGAATTCAATATCAAAACAATTTCCAACATGTTGGTCGTGGAATCATGCCGCCCTTGAACCTTGTGTCTTCAGGGAATCTTTATTAAAACAATGTCATGACAGTTTGTTGTGACCTTCACAACGTATTTTTTTGCATCCATTTTGCATCCACGCGAACCAGCAAACAGTCAATGGAAACCTGAGGACAAACATTTAATTAGTTGAAACAATAAAGGCTCAGTATTGATCAAATTTGTTTGTTGCATTTTGTGTGATAGTTGGAATCTGCTGTTTATTCCGAGTCTGGTTGTTGAACAAAAAGGGAGTGCCCACTAGGTTTGACAAGATTGACAGGGTGATAACTGTTCACATTGAAAATCAAGCAGGTTTTTTTGCAATTGCTTATCAATGCAATGAAAAATGTTGCAGGTATAACAACCATCGGCAAAATTATCCTGTCCATTACATCAGTTTTCCGGAAACTGCACGGGTAAAACAGTAAAACATGCATTGTGTACATTCACTGGCCACCTATTTCAAATTTAGAATATTATGGAAGGGGGATTAAAGGCTTAGGCGACAAGCAACGACATATCATGTTTGGATGCCTCAAATTTATCCTTTTTTTCTCGTGCCAAACTAGTACTGCACAACTCACCCGGGCAAAAAAAACAGGTTCACATGGTTTGTCGGAAAATACGCTACGGTGGCCACAATAATTTTTTGTTTCCCATAAAATGATATAACAAAAAAACTGATGGGGGTCAGATGTCAAAAACGCGTCAACACATTCATTTCCGATCTGGGGGAAGGTGGCTGCAACGCGTTTCACGATCTTGCAAACAATTTCCATTGAAACGCATATTGCCTCCCTAAAATCCTTGACAATTGTTTATTGGGACATCCACAAAACTAGCATGGTTCTCAATTTATGCAAAATTTAGTCGTAGCAAAGACGAATAAAAATTGACAATCACATAAAATTTTAAGGAGAGGCCCCATGAATCACCAAGATGGCGAATGGTGGGAGTATTGGGATTTTGCTGGATCATGTCAAGGTCTTCCCGAAGAGTTTGCAGTGAAACTTGAGTGGCACCATTTATTCGTTATTGTTTCTTTGCAGCGACGCAACGCCAGTGCCACAGCACCTGAGGCGTACCACAATTTTTCCGAAATCAACGAACGTTCCGAATTGCAACCAGGGTGCAAACCAACACGCGCATCATCCAGATTTTGAATTTTGGGAATGTCGTAGTCCTACTTGAATCGAGTCGTGTCAGAGACCTTCCACACACCTTGTCGGAATTCTGAGACAACCACGCCACATCCAAAGAACGCGCAGGTTTCTTGAAAACAAAAAACCGCAAAAGTGATAACTCACGAAACAAAAAAAAAACAATGCCAACAAACAGAACGGACGAAAACAAAACAATCCAGGAATTGGAACCAAAAAACAAACGAACGAAAAACGTAAAACCAAGGCAATTCTGGCGAGGACCGCGCGTCCCAGGAAGTGCGGAACCAGATTGGCCGCCGTGACGTTGGACAAGGCGCTCGAACGCACCAGGAGAACCCGAATTGCAAGTCAAAGTGTTCCGGAATTTCAACCAATGTGATGTCAATTCACAACGGTAACAAGTAACAAGGGCGCAGCTACCGACCTCGAGCTTACGAGAGCCAACCGCACAACAAGGTGCATGTATGAGTGTTTTACGGACCACACCCTAGCTCATCCCCTTAACTGCAGGGGTAGGGTAGTGGCTGCTTTGACCACGATTGAAATTTGGAGGAAATGGAGACTAAAACCCGGACCTTTGTCTTCAAACAAATTTGTGACCAGTTATTTTTTTTGGGTTGGTGTTTTCCGAACAGATGCCGGGTTGTCGGCAATCTGAAATTGGGCGTGCTTGCTGTGCGGAAGTGGCCCCGGGTCCAAAACACACGAAATTGGAGATGACAACTGCGTTCATCACGATGTCGAACGCGCACAAACAACACAATAAAAGGTTTCGTGGCGTCAGGGGCCAACATTGGTTGGTGTTGTTTTTGCTCCGCGGTCCTGGATATGTAATGGTGGAAGGTGGTTTCGTTGCAAAACAGATTTCGGAAACATATCCGAAATCCGAAAACAGACTCACAAAAAATATTCCCGGAAAACGAAAAAAATGGAAGGCTGTTTCCAATTTTTGAGTTCAAATATTTGAAAATGAGGCGCGACCTCCTTGATTTCGTGCAAGTGACACTCTGGCAGCTGCGATTTCTGTGCGCGAGCGCTTGTAGGGTAACTTTGGCGTTGGCTGGCTGTGGCTCTAGTTTCATGTTGGCAACTGGTTGCCTGGCGTGACCATGTAGATCGAGGGCAGGTTCGCCGCTGTTTGATCTGTTTGGTTTTAGTCAAGTCCAGTAAAGCCTAGTGTAGTCACATTCCGGCAGCTTCGGCAGCTGACGTCGCATGTGCTTGAAATTGCATCGCTGCAATTTTTTTAGCTGGTGAAAACCTGTTGTTGCGGATGTGTGTTAGCGTCCGTATGTATTGGCGTGTGCGCAAATCCATCGTAAGGATAGTTTTTTTCCCACTGTTAGATTCGCACGGCTTTTCACGATGACATATGTTGATTGGCCGACAAACTCGGAGCATTCGAGAAAGGTAAGGAGGAGGAAATTGCAGTGTTTTCCCTTTCCATAAACCACACAGCCGGATGCACGAATTACATCAATGCCATACCCGAATTACAACAATCTCATATTTTAAATTTTGAACGCCCAGAACTTGGTAAAATCTCGGCAGATCGGTTGTTCCATCGCTAAAACATTAATATTTGAACAGTTCTGGGGCGAAGTAGTTGCACGCACGAACAAAAAACTCAACAATTCTTGGAGGTGTGCGCGCGCGGTCAAGCACGTTTTGTTTTTTAGACCCGGCCCTCCACCGAATATTTTTTTAAAATCCTATACCCTCGACATGCCATCGGAAACTAGCAGCGAGTCACAGGCTGTGTGATGTAAGCTGTGTGTGTCGGGCGCTCCATGGGTACTTGGAAGTTAGAGTGGCTAGCGCCATGGAAACGGGATTGTGCTTGTGCTTGTGTTTGTGCTTTGCTTTGCTTTGCCTTGCGGTGCCTTGCGGTGCCGTGCCTTGCCGTGCCTTGCCTTGCCTTGTCTTGCCCTGCCCGTTGTGGAACTACGGTCCTGATTGAGGAGATCTTGCTGGCCCACCCAAGTCCCACAGGAAAGAGAGTGCAGGTGATAAAATTATATCAACTTTGTATCCCATGCTTTGTATGCGCGCCCGGCTTTCCTGATAGTCTTTCGCATTCACCCGTCCGACTCGCCAGTATGACTACGGTTCTGTCCGGACACGGTAACAACAAGTGCAAATTGCAATGGGTGCAGGAAGGCGCGAAGGTCAACATACCACTTTTCACATGTGATCCAGCATGCGTGAGTTCATCCCCATCTGGTGATGCAGATTTTTTTCCTGGGAGTTCACTATCAAAATTCATAATTTTGAAATTGCCGATTTGCACATGCTAATCCATGCGTCCCTTCGAACCCAGGAAAATAATTTTGGTTCAAAACAGTTCAAAATTATTTTCCTGTGGTGTACAAACGTCCGGCCACAGGAAAATAATTTTCATGGGGGGGGAGTTCACTAGAACATATCTGCACGTCAAACCCGAAGAAAAAAATTGCCATTATTTTTTGAGGGGGTATGGTTCTACATGATTTTGCAAGAAAGTACAAACACATATGTTCAGCTTCAACAACCAAAAAGGTGACTTAAAGAGGCCGAGGCGCAGGTGTCAAAAATAAAATCCAAGGGGCTGGACCTTTTTTGGCTGAATACTTGCGGATGATGTTCAAAGGTGGCCCCACAGGCAAAAAGTCGCATCACCAGGCCAATCGTCCACAGATAGGACATCATGGGACGAATTCAAGAATTTTGTGTGAACGCGTGCTTAAATTGCAAAACGCATGTTTTGTTGCTGAAAATACATTTGTCCCTGCAACAGGGTACAACCACATATTTTCAGCTTGACCAACCAAAAAAAGGGTGACTTGAAGAGGCCGAGGCACATATCTGGAAACCTCAGGCATCAGAAAATTAGTGCCTGCAAGCTTCATTCGTCTGAAAATGTAAATTCCGGCCAAAAAGATCAAGTACCAGGTCTTAATCTCAAAAAGGTGAGGGCCCCAAAAATAACCCAGTTATTTTCCTAAGACAGGACTCTCCGGGGTGCACCAGGTGGGGATTGAGCTCGAGCAAATTCAAACCACGATGATGGTTGCAATTCGGGTTTGACATGAGTGAACACAAATTTGTGAAAAATGCCGTCCCGCCTTTGGAGTCATGAATCACTTCCACAAAATCATTTCCAATTTCCATATGCACAGGTGTGTCCAAAACCGTCGTTTTTTTTTTTTTGGGGGTTTGTTGGGGAATTTGAAAACGTGTGTCACCCAGTTCCACCAGCAACATTTCACTCAAAATGTTTAACTCCTCCACAAGCCGAGCATTCACCATCATATTATGAGCCTGCCGAATATTATTCGCCAGTTCCAAAATCAAGAGCGTGATGGATCATTTTTTTTTTAATTTGCGCACTGGCGCTTCCGGGTTTGCAGAAAAAATGCGACTCAATCTGGGTGGCCCCAACACCCTCACATAGAGGGTTGTGCAATTTTACCCGGGACAAAACGGGTTTCAAACCACGTATTGGTACTGAACCCGTTCTTGCAATGTTTGAATGTATATGCGGCAAAAGTCTGGGATGGAATGCGTCTGTATGGTTTGCAAGCTTTGGTATTCCAAAAGCATTCGACCGGGTTGAGTATGATCCCGCTGTTGGATCAACGAATGCTGACCGTATATTGTTCCTTGCTTTCGGCTTTGTATCAACACCAGCAAGGTGCACTTGGTCATGGGCTTTCATTTTCAATGCGGCGTGGGGTGAAGCAAACTGATGTCATCAGTTCTTGTTTTTGATCTTGCTCATTGTTTTGACCATGGTTCAATATGGTTAATCTTTAATGCTGCCACCACACGCTGTTTCATCCGGGACATGGTGCCCCTCCAACATTCATCGTGCATACGTACCAATCCAACAATTGATCTGAACATGTTTCGTCGTAATGCGGGCAATTGCGTCAGTTCCGCTTGTGTCAATGGCAGTGTCCCGAACATAATGCATGCACCGGAAATGTTGGTGGATATTCCAGGGTGGGAGGTAATGAAATGGGAAATAAGTATCGAAACATAGCCCCGGATCATGACTTCCAGACAATTTCTTAGCGAAGCAACCATGTTTCCAAACTTACCGACATGGTTGTATCGACACAGAAACCCTTTACGATTTGCGACTATGAATTGTGCCGTGCCCATCCAATGGACAATAAATGTGAACAAATTGTGATCGCGACAAATGAAACCGAACCGCCAACAACTTCATCAGGGTGGTGGGTCGTGCAAACGGGTTAAAAAGAGAATATGCCATGAACCGGACATGGTTCGGTTGCATGGCCAATGATGCGCCGCAATTGTGTCACCTCTTTCAATTTCATCGTGTTTGTTGCCATCCGCCTTTGTTTGTCGAGGAGTCTGCGATCCTATATTTCAAATATTGTTTTCCATGCTGTCAGTGGCCGCATTTGTTTTCAAAATTTGGAATATGTATTGAAACGCATCACCGTTTTTGCATGTTATTTCCCAACGGCCTGGGCTAACACAGAGGATGTAGAAGAGGTTTTTCAAATTTTGCACTTTCGGTTGGCAAATGTGAGCCGAGAAGGAACAACACCATTGTTGGGAGGAGATTTCAACGCTTGCATCGGACCCGTCGAAAACCATGATTACTTTGATTTTTATAAGGACCATGGGGAATGGGGAGCAAAAACGAGCGAAAAACCGATCTTATTCATTTTGTTTTGGGGGAAGGAGTTCGGATCTGCAATCGCCAGATGGCTGTGGAACATGTGCATGACAGTTTTGATGGTGCTTTGGTACAACCCGATTTCATTGTCATTGATCACGAAAGGTAGCGTCAGCTACCTGAGTTCTCCGTGCTTCAGCACATTCATAGGGGGTATTGGGGGGCCAGCCCTGATCAAACGTAGAATTGTAGGCGTTGTGTATAAGATATCAATTATAAGGGGGACCCCCCCAAAATGGTCATGGGTTCAATTCCCGCGGGCGACGCGCCGACCGCAGCAAAGATTTTGAGGCTGCAAGGCAGAGGAGCCAGAGTATGACTCATAGAATAAAGATGCGCACGACCTATTTATCAATTGAATATATTTAAATACTCAGTACAAGTGAGATAGGAGTTGTCGGAAGGTCCCGTTTTTTTGATTGCCTATTTCATGAGGGTAAAGTATTGTTTTTGCCCTTTGAAGGTGCCAAACTCATACTTGCATCAGGTTTTTACATTCCCACGGTTTATCGTTGTTAATGCTACAGGCTACAGTTTGGAGACATGAGACAGGAATTAGGGCTGATTTGGGGTATGTTCACATAACACATGTGTTTGGACTGTCGCATCTATATCCCATGAAGAATTCCCATCTCATGGGTTTTCGACCCTGGACACTTAATGTGTGTTTGACATTTTTTGTTAAATATAAATAGCAAAACATTAAAAATGAACCACTGAATGTTTCATAACTGATTGTGATCATAATTTATGGAAAGCACAATTTTACACTTTCAATATGATATAGTTGTTAATTTCAACGGGAAACAACAAGGCTCGTGGAGAACGGACGGCCTTGGTCTCCCTGTTGTTACCTTTAACGGGAAGCCCCTGGAGGCAATGTAACTGGTCTCCCTGTGCACCTCCGGAGTTTCCCACATGGCCTCTTCGCGGCAAGGGGAATAGCGACCACTAAAAGCAAATGAGCGTTTCTGCGCGCACAAACAAATACTTTGCCACCAAGGGTCCGTGTGAAGGATCGTTTGCGGTTTTTTGATATTGTTAGTACTCCTGTGGATATGCCACGTTCTGGGCACCGCACCGTTTATCAATCGGATTAGTGCCGCATGGATGTGTTATTCCGCCAGTTCCTGCGTATGGTGGTGGGGGGCCCGGGCAATCTGGATTGGTCGCGTCCCTGGCATCACATTTTGCGCGAGTGGAACATGAATGTTCAGACAACCGTAAGTGAACATTTTGTTTCATTTCATTTCATTTCATTTCATTTCAAATCAGTTCAGTTCATTTCGTTTCATTTCATTTCATTTCAACTCATTTCATTTCATCTCATTTCATTTCATTTCATTTCATTTCATCCCTGAAAGTCGTGCGGCGAGCCCTCTTTGGGGCGCAGGGGGAAGTGACACAACAACCGAAAGTTGAAACATATGCATCTTCATTTTCATCGGTGAGGAAAACAAAAACCTACAAAATCATCGATCATGTCAATCCATACATCGCTCTTCGCCAAATCCCGCCAATGTCCAAGTAGTTCGTGGGGGCATTTGTTTCCAATTCATGCCTGAACGCCGTGCGGCATGCCCTCTTCGGGGTGCAGGCGGAAGTGACACAACAACCGAAAATTGAAACATATGCATCTCCATTTCCATCGGTGAGGAAAACAAAAGCCTACGAAATCATCGTTCATGTCAATCCATACATCGTCTTTCGCCAAATCCAACCAATTTCCAAGTAGTTTGTAGCGGCAAAATCCTTGAAGTTTCGATTCCCATACAATGCGCGGCCTTCCCACTGTTGCATGGCCCATTGGTGTCCAATGTAGAACCTTTTGAACCCATCTGTTTGCAGGTAAATTTGCAATGTACCGTGCAAAACGCCAATGTTGTTGCAAGCAGGATGTTGTCCACGTTGGAATACCGGATTGTTGAACAAAATAATTGACTCTGTCATTCCAAGCGTGTAAAGTGATATGCCAAGGGCTATCCCAATTTGTTTGCGGAGCTGGACCAACTATGGTTCCTACCAATTTCCGAAAATGAACATCTAATTTTCATAAATCGACTCCATGTATGGCTTTAGGACCTGCACCAAAACAAACCACGGGCGTCACAACTGTGTGAAAGTTGCGATGCCGCTTGCAAATCGATACATGTTTGTCGCAAAAAACGGTTTTGTTTACATAAAATGCCTTTGTTGCCGCTTGCAAAAGGTATTCGATGTCGGTGTTGGAACTTTTGGAACCTTTACTGGTCAACATGCATTCGAACCACTTGTGAGAACCCGTAGAATCCAAAACTGTAATTTGTTCACCCCGCCTTGTTCTCAAGAAATTTGGGGGTTGGGTTTCTGTCGTCAAAATGATTGTCTTTGATGCATCTAGGGATAGGCCAACACTTTCCAAACAATCAATCAATGTTTCCAACAGTTGTACCAATCTGTGCGACGTTTCCGCAAAAAGGAGAATGTCATCTGCAAACCGCAAATCCAACAGATGTTGCAAACCATCCTTCAAATTCAGACCGTTCCTTTCTTCTGCATTGCGCCAACTTCGCATTGCTTCCTGGAGTGCTGCGCAGAAAAGGTGTGGACTAAGAACACATCCTTGACGTACACCTGCACTAATTTCAAAGTCATCGCTAACATCATTCGATTGTCCCATCACTTGGCCCCGTTGATCTGCATAAAGTGTTTCCAAAAGCCAAGCCAAATGATCTGAGACTCCTTGTCTGCGAAGTGCTCGCCCAATGTACCCGATCAAATGCTTTTGGACAAATCAAGGCGAACAATCAGTAGTGGCAAATTGAATTTTTTTGCTTTTATCCAACATCAAATTTGTAGTGAACACATGTTCTTCCATCCGCCGTCCTGCCCGAAAACCATTTTTGTTCTTCTGGTTGTTCCATGTCCAAAGTTGCTTCGATGCGATGCAAAATCATGTGCGCAAAAATTTTGTAGAGCAAACGGATATTGGCAATCGGCCTGAACACCAGGTGAAATTGTGGGCACACCGTTGTCTAGAATCACATTACAATCTTGGATTATACATCGCTAATTTACCTGCTGCAAGGTGGGTCCAAAGAGCCCCGCGTTGGAAACCTGGTGCACGTGTTGCAGGACATCCTTGACATGACTGGACATCAGAGTTTCAATCGTACACCAGGTATCGACAGACGGGTCATTGGTACACTCTGGCATCCAACACGAAATTGTGGACACACTTGGCGGAAGATTTCGTCATATTTGCTTCCGGCCAAACCCAATGAAGAACAACGAGCACCTTGTAGGAAATCCTCACCAATTCTTTCTAGGTTCCTGCGCCCGACACGGGCTGCCCACAGGCATGCAGGATGAATTTGAACTTGAAATTTGTTGCCTACACATGGTGTTGAAAAGCGCATAGCAAATCAAGGGGCTTGAGAACACAAGAAGAGAGGTAAATCAGAAAAAAAAACACGAAAATAATGAAATGTAAAAAGTGTCACGTGTGTCGACCAAAAGGGGTTAGCGAAAAACTGGATCACCAAAAAAAAATGTCAAGAATATAAAAAACAAGAGAAATGGACGTCGAAAGAAACAATCCAAAAGCAACAGGATGTCAAGAAAAAACCAGGAGAAAAGGGATGTCGAAAAAATTTAGACAAACAACGTATTTGGGAACGAAGGGCCACGCTGCTTTCCCAGAGTGTCGTTGTAAACCCTGATGCCTCGCATCTCCGTAAATATCCGCTGTTCAGCAAACGGTTACTTGTATTTTTAGGTGTGATCTTCTTCCTGATACAGGGCTATGATGCGTTCTGTTCGAAGCACGGGGCAGCATCCCAGAAGTTGATGGCAAAACAGCGCCCGCGGGAACAGATCGATGTAGAACTGCTTGTTGCGTGGTTGAAACCGTTAAATGCTACCTTAACTGTTGCGAAGGCTCAAAAATGAGGCCCGGCCATCGTTCCCAAATATCGCTTTGCATGGTGGGACATTGCCGCGAAACTTGGCGTATGCAAAAAGTGGGAAGAGGGCAGCAAATTTGAAGAATGGGCGGATTATGATTTCTTGTTATTATGATTATGATTATGATGATGATGATTATTATTATTTGATTACTTTTACTATTATTCTTATTTTTAATTTTATTGTGATGTTTTTTTGTTTTGTTTTGTGTTTCATTACTAAAATTACTTTATTTCTATGACTATTCTTATTTTTATTCGTTGTTGTTGTTCCTGTTGCTGCTGTTGCTGCTGTTGTTGCTGCTGTTCCTGCTGTTGTTGCCGTTGTCGCTGTTGTTGTTGTTGTGGTTGTGGTTGTTGTTGTTGTTGTTCTTGCTGTTGCTGTTGCTGTTGCTGTTGTTGCTGTTGCTGTTGCTGTTGCTGTTGCTGTTGCTGTTGCTGTTACTGTTGCTGTTACTGTTGCTGTTGCTGTTGCTGTTGCTGTTGCTGTTGTTGTTGTTGTTGTTTTTGAGGAGGTTGTTGTTGAGGAGGTTGTTGTTGAAGAAAAAATGCACGCATTGAAAATTGGTTGGTTTTTTCTTTTTGATTTGATGATATACCGTTTTGTGCTAGGAAACCAATGGCAAGTAATGTGCGCAGTCTGGGAATGAGGATCCCAACCACCTGTCACCGCATCATTTTGCAAACCGCCTGTGAAGCAGCAAGCTGGTCACTGGTTGTAAGGCAGATAAGAGAATGTTCGGCATGTAAATTTCCGCCCTGAGGATCGAAACCTGCGATGATTTCATTGCGCCACCTGCACGCTGTCACCAAAGAGTGCAAGTGTTCAAAGCGTTTGCTGCAGGAATGTGGCCGTTTGGTTGCCAACATGCTTTCTCCATCCTATATGCCAGTGGTTGCTAAGAATAACAAACCATCTCCATCGTGACAGTTTCAAAGCAATAAGGGCCAACAAAATCACAGCACTTTGTTCATTCAGACTATTGGCACTGTGTTACCGAGTGTTCCTTGTTTGGTGGCAAACTCTATGCTCCATGGCAGGACCTTTACAGACGAGGTGGTCATGATGCGCATGGTGCAAGGTTTGGTCGCGTTTTTGCGCGTCTTGGGCGAATTCACTTGTTGCATTGCATGGCGTGGAACATGCCCATTGAATTTGGCAACAGTCTTTCAAAACAATATCGTAGAGGTCTTGAAATGGAAAGCCCCTAAGGGAGTGCAATTTTGAGAAGCACGCGCCATAGCACTGATGACCAAGTTTTTGATCAACTTGGACTTTGTTGTACATCATGGGCCGTGTCCAAAGTTCCCGACAGGTTCGCAATCATTTTTCGTCCAACTGCAAATTCCTGGAAATCAAAAGTCTCGTGGGCGCAATCTGCTGCAAACACAGCAAACCCATGTTTTGCTACGAGGTTTCCGTGCAGCGGACCGCTGGGTTGCCTTGCGGGTGCTCGGCGCTTCTACGTTGATAGCATTGATCGCACCGTTTCAGTGCAGACCTTAACAGATCCCATGGAGCCTGGGATGCAAATACAGAGAGGGTTGACTGAAGTTAACTTTGACTTAATCCCAACCCCGGATTGCTAAACACGGACGAACACAAATTAGGGGCCACCGTGAAAACAGTGATAAATTATCGAAGGAAGTTTAGAAGTCAAACTTCCGACAATATGGACAGATGAAAAGCAGAGCAGGGCAGAGGCAGAGAGAAGAGGAAGATTAGAAGAGAGAAGATCAGAAGAGAAAGAGTA
>Ga0126342_10010903_pt1 | contig 16258 bp, 12 predicted proteins | sample Cyp1metagenome_FD_92528 | JGI IMG/M metagenome (GOLD analysis project Ga0126342, IMG submission 92528) | Coral microbial communities from Lord Howe Island, Old Settlement Bay, Australia - Cyphastrea 1 metagenome | ecosystem: Host-associated > Invertebrates > Cnidaria > Coral ... | reverse complement strand
TGCGTGCCGATATAGAACATGAAGTTAGCCATGATGCAAAAAACTCCCATTTTTACCACGTCTTCAGCACATACGAAGATGGCCGCGGACAAGCGCGGGCAAATCAAGGTGTTTGGCCGTAATTATACCATACTTAACCATACTTACTACGTGGGAAAACCCGAACCAGCAGGTGTTCGTCGAGAAAATTTTGAACTCTCTACATTTTTCCTCGCAAAAAAAAATGAAACCGGCCAACCCACTGAAACTTAGCGGTGGATGGGTCTCCTAGGAAACCCATGAACCAGAACACGCCTGCGCTCACCTCAGAAAACCGGGTCGTTGGAAGCCGGGTCGTTGGTTGAAAACCAACCAAAAGTTCCAATGAAAAGCAAGATAAGCAAAAAAATATTGCATGTATATTGGATATCTATGCATGTTATATATTCTCTCAAAAATATTCAAAAATTGGGTGCCCTCCGGTAATTCATCAAACTTGGCAGAGGAAGGACAGTCGGAGTGTTTGCATGGCCGATGCCGCTTTGATTGGAGGTATTGCTGCCCTTTGAGACCTGGTGCGAGAGAGTTTTACGACAGCTCTTTGAAGAGGCATTTGAGGGGATTCTTTATGGGGGATTTTGATGGATTTAGTTAATTCAAATGTATAGGTCTCCATGACTCCACGGATGATTTTTCAAGAAAACAGCTACAGCTAAACATAATGATTCCGATTCTCATAATTCCGGAAATTTAGCCAGCAATGGTTGGCAGGGCAATGATGAGAATCTATCGGGAAAACAGCCAACAAACTGCATAAATTGTCGTGGTTTGATGATTTGGGCGTGCAGAATATTTATGAAGATTATAGAATATTACTGATAATACTGTATAAATATATGACATTATCCACCGTAGATCCCAATGTTGGGATTCAATGGCAAAAAGCAACGATGGGGATATAAGACAAACAATAGATGTTGATATAAGTGTCATGTTGGGGGGCCGTTTTAGGACCCAGACCTGAGCAAAACGGCGTATGCCAGGCTCATAGCTCGTCAAACGCAATTAGGAGGCAAGGACACAGCTCACAGGGGTCATTCTAGGTGCCCAGCTGCACATATATATATATTATATTAATTATATATATATAATATAATATAATATAATATAATATATATATAATTTTAAAAATATACAATCAAGCGAGTTTAGAAGGGTTCAGTTTCACACATGGATTTCAAGAACAAACCATTTCAGACTTCAAAGTTGGTGAAAACGCCATTCTTGCCAAAAGTTTCCCAGATGTTTTTCCAGTTGGCCCATTTTACAACATGTTCCAACTGGCGCAGGGATTTGGTAACCCTGAGCCCCACAGAGATCGCCCGCATCTTCGGCGTTGAGAAGTGGAGCCCGGAGACCCTGGAGACCACGGAGACCGTGGAGACCACGGAGACCGTGGAGACTGTGGCTGGACCTGCGGAAAGCGAGGAAAGCCAGAAAAGCCAGGCGCAGAATATCGCGGAGGTGGCTTGGCATGCTTGGCGCTGGGATGCTGAGGATCGAAAGTGATCGAAAGATGTCAGGTGCATTTGTATCTGCCCCCCATTTTGATCCATTTATTTTTTTTAAGGTGAATTTTGGATATGTTGTATCAATTTGTATCATATTGTTGGTTAAACATTTTGAGACGCCAATAGAACGTTTGGCTTGTTGCTGGCCCTGGCTCAAGGCAGCTGTGGAGGTATCCCCTTCGAAAGGCTACGTTGCACCTCTGGTGCCACGGTCCGCAACTTAGACGTTGCGTGCTGAGCTGGTTTTTTTGGTAGACAACCAGGCTGACAACTCAAAATTTAGAGCCGCATGAGGCGCAGTCCATCTCATGGTTTCAAAACGTTGCAACATTATATTCCTGGTTCGGGGGCCATTCCTAATTTTGAGACAGACCCATATGTTGTTATTGTTGTCTCCATGTCTTCCGTTTTCACTTTGTGGTATGAATTTTGACAAGGCTCAATCTGCAAAACATCAAGAGGGAAATTGAAGACGAGTACGATGATGAGTATGACGAGGAGGATTTTGTCAACAAGGCTCCCCTCTGTGAGTTGCTGCTTGTACTCGCCTCAATGCAATAGCGTCTGGTCATTGAACAGCTTGCTATGGGAACCATCTTTAGATAGTAGCTATATCAAAATGATTCAAAATTGGCCATTTATACCATAGCCATGTGAAAGTACCAGAGGGAATATCTACCTTCATACTGTATTATATTACAATCCCATTATCTCCGATTAAATCAGTTTTGCAGTACTATATTCATCAAATCACAATTGGATGACCATTAAGTCACCACTAAATCATGATTTCCCATGATGTTCCCACTAAATCACCCTTAAATTACCATTCTGGGCATCCCTATTAGCTAAGCGTTGTTGAGATCTCGAGGTTGGCTCCGAAGCGATCGGAGTCGCCAGCTCCATACCCAAGTCGGGGATCCCAGAGATGTTTCCAGGTGCAGTCAGGGTTCCTGGTTGCATCATGTTACATCTATATTATGATATGATATGATGCAACATAATACAACATAATATAATATAAGATGAGATAGTATGATGTAATATAGTATAATATAGCATAATACAACGTAATATAATTTAATGTACTCATATATAATGTAATTTAATATAATATAACATGATACAATATGATATAATATAAAAGAATATAATATATAGTACAATGTTGTATAATATAATATAACTTAATTTTATAATAATTTAGTATAAGATAATTTCATTTAATATAGTATAATATAATATGATATAATTTCATAGAATATAATTTCATGGAATATAGTTTATATGATTTGATTTGATACAATATAATATAATATACTATAATATACTTTACTGCAATGGTAATTTCACACAATATAAGATAATATTATTTAGTATGGTATAATATGATATTATATGATAATATGCAATATAGTATGACATGATGTTACACGATATGATATGACCATCGAAAATTCAATCTAATTTAAGATTATTTAGTATAGCAAAGTCTAGTATGGTATATTATAGCAACTATTGTACTTATATATATATACATATGTTCTTTCTCTCCTGTCAGCAAGTGACACCTGTTTTCTATATGGCGGTTGGTTAGTTTCTTTCATAATATCTTATCTAGATATTCAGTATAGATATATCATGATATATTTATCTTGGCCCAATATATTCCATATACGATCCCGACAATATTGGCCCTTGAGAGCCTGTCCAGATGAAAAGTGAAGCCAAGGATCGAAGTCAAGGCAAACATTCCCCCATTGGCTCTGGCTTCTGTCGGAGGTCCAGGGCCTCGGGTTCAGGTCAGAGTCACCCATAAAAACTCTCGGGAGGTTTGGTGAGTTTAGTGCTAGAAACCATCAACATTGACATAACCATACATAACCACTTTTGGGTGCCACAATTTTATGCCACAATTTTGACCTATACCAATCATTACCAATCTAATTTTCCATGGATGTTTTTTCTAGTTCGCCATGGTTTGTAATCGGCAGGAGAGCACATCGACACTCACAACATTCCACTGGAGCCGGAGCCGATCTCGCTGTCCAGCCACGGCTGCCACGGCTCCAGGCAGAAACTCCTCAGTGTTTCAACCGGAGCTACCAAGTGATCAGAGTAGGAGCACAGAGGGCAAACAGGCTGATTGCTGCAATATGAAACTACGTAAACATAGGGCAAACATTAGGTATAATCCTTGAGTTTTTTGTTTTTTTTGCAGATTGAAACCGTCCCATCACGATTGTTTGACCAGATACTAAGGAAGCGCGGCCTTCTACCCTTGGCTGAAGTCTTCAAGCGCAAGTCTCGAAGAGATTTGAGCATGTCTCCCCTGCTCTTCTTGCTATCCCTGGCAATGCTGTATGGCTTGAGGTCTCCTCGGTTCAATGTCGATAACTTCTATTGGTTGGTCATGATTGGTTTGTATAGGCTTGTACCGGGTAGTTTCATTTGGATGATGTCATGACCCTCCTCTAAACTAACATATATAGATGTGGACAATCCCCATTGTTTATTGATGATTGTTTATTATAGGTAAATCATCTATATATGGGCCATTTTCCACATCTAGCTTCGCCCCAGGGCACCCAATATTGGAAGCCCTATGAATGACACAAACCAGGCCTGGCTCTGCCAGGTACTGCAACGACTTGACTCTGATGCTGCTGAAACATCGTGACCTGGCCTAGTTGCCGGGGGCTGGAGAGATCTAGTGAACTCTGGAGCCTTAAAAGCCTCATTATATATAGTAGACGGCTCCATAATGTATAGTTATAATCATAGACAAATTGTTTAGATTTTGATGTACATCTATAATATATAGATTCCTATAGAATTCTATAGATAATATATCTCAATAGAAGGTTTTGATCAGCCCACACCATGCGGACTTCATGGCCTTTTTTTAACTGAGGTCCGAAGGCCAAGAAGGGTCTTGCCAAATCCAAGAGTGCTGTACAACTGCCACCCCTGGAGTCTGGTGCCCAAGTGCTATCAGGACACCTGATACAGACATGGATTTGTGAATGGAGGACGGGTCCATGGAATTGCCATGATTATGAAATGGGCGTACGACGATGAAATTTATGGGAGAATGATGTCCTTAAACTTTGAAAGAAACATAATAGTCATTGGATTGGTTTAAGGGAAAATCTTTAGGAAACCATGGTTTTTGCCGTGAAATATACGTAGAGGTTTTCTGTACAAAATCCCCTTAATCCAAAGACACAGGGGTTCCATTCTTCCTCACCATGGGCAATCAAGTGGTTCCCAGGCTCAAGCCGCCACCTGTTGCACGCCAGCAGGCTCCGACTTGGCGAACAAACGAGGGATGTAAGATACACATATTTGTGCAAACACTGATGAGAGCAGGTGAATATAGCATGTTCAAGTCCTGCTGCTTGTATCTTTTGTTGTACAATGTTATATACAATGTGTAGCAACTGATTCTTCCACCTTTTCTTGCTGCTGAATTGGCCAGGCGCCTCCAGTCGTTCAGGGTTGGCAGCATCCGGCAGTTGTGCATGACCACTTCCACTACCACTTCCACGTCCCTTCTGGTCAACTTAGATGAAGGCCAGCTGCGTTGACTCCGGATGAATAAACTCTGTTTGTTCATCTGTGAGTTACCAAAAAGAAAAAATATATTCCTACTAAAAGGAATCATGATTTATCAGGTGAATGTTCTATACTGTCTATATTTATCCGACTGACTGGTACTTTATGGTTCTCGTCGGTTAACATTATTGCTCCAGGCAGATTGTACTTATTTTCTGCTGAAGTCTTGGCCGCTCCAGGCAAATGATTGGGAACTTGTCAAGCAACAACTTTCAATTGGTGTGCATCCCTAAAAGGGACCATCGCAGAGCAACGGGCAATCCAATCATGTGCAGCCAGGTGTGGATGGAACATCAAGAAAAACTATAGGTAGATATATTGTATATTGTATTGTTATATATAAATATATTATGTTTAGCCATGTTTTAATGTTCTTGTTTCTGCGTGATGGTTGCCCAGTTGCTGTTGACTTTAGAAGTGCTTTTTATTTGAGACTGGCCAAGTCAGTCGCAGTCGACGTACTCATGTACTAATATTTCAAAGCAAGACTGGCATGTTTCCCAGTCAAAGCTCATCACATCTCCTGTATTTTTGGTGCCCTGCCGCCCTGGACCGGCATTTTCCATGAGTTCCCAGATGGGACTTCAGCTTATTTTACGTTTGGCTGTCTCACTTAGCCGGATGCCATTGTAGTCAAGCTAAATGGCAGGGCAAAAAAAGGTCACGACTGCAGAGCCGGGGATGCCAGGTGCCGTGACTGCCGTGACTCGCACGACTCGGATGACTCGGATGACTCAAACTCCGCTGCGCAGGGGTCGTATTGAAAGTCGTGGAGCAGCTCACAAGTCCTTGCAGCCTTCTGCTGAGTTGAAGGCGGATGCATCTGCCGGCTGAAGCTCTTGAAATGTTCTAAGGTGTTAGATGGCCCAACAGTTCTGGGAATCGATTTCTGACTCTCAATCATCAATCATCCTAAATCCACTTATATAATTTCGGATGAAAATAATTGAATAGTGTTGATCCAAACTGGTTGCTTTGGCGAGCCCAAGTTTGGCAAATTGCCAGATTCCATCACAATGTGAGCGTGGGGGTCCCCAATTTTGACCCAAATTTAAATCAAAGTCAGCCATAGCTTGATCGATATTCAATTGGGTATCGGTATGGACAAAAAAGCCTGTATGAATCTGTATAAATCCATATTTCTGGGTAAATCATAGTGCAGAGTGTAAAGTGTGAAGTGCAAAGTGAAGAGAGTAAAGTGAATAGTGTGCAGTGTAAAGTGCACGGTGTGAAGTGAAAAGTGTGGAGTGTGGAGTGTAAAAGTACAAAGTGTAAAGTGTGGAAGTGTGGCGTGCAAAGTGTAGACTGTGGAGTGTAAGGTGTCGAACGTGAAGTGTGGACCCTAACCCCCCCCACCCCCCCAAAAGGCCTAAAAGGTAGAACCACTGTTACTGTCAGTTTTGGCACATGATGTGAACCGTAAACCACCCCCCCAACCCCCCAAAAGCCTAAAAGGTAGAACCATGGTTGTTATCTGGATTGGCACATGGTAAGAAACATTCTAACACCCTGAAGCATCAACAGTCGTGAACCCTAACCCCTCACCCCACCAAAAGCCTAAAAGGTATTTCATTTTGTGTGGCAGGCGTGGCACTTGGTGACATCGACCTGAAGACTACATTTCTCATGGGGGCCTTTTTTTGGTAGAGGCATCGCTTTGGAACGCGCGAGGCTTCCAAAGTGCTGCGCCTGTCAGTAAATCTGATGTCTGTTTTGTTGGCGGTAGTCTGATGATATGTAGCATTTTGTGTTCCAAAGTGATGCCAAAATGGCTGTGTTCCAAAGTGATGCTGTTGACTGTGTTCCAAAGTGATCCTGTTACCTCGCAAAAGTATTGCGCCGGTCACACAGAACGACTTTCGACAAATTATGAAACATGTGGGAGTGTCTTCCGAAGCGCCACGCCTGCCACACGAAACGACGTTACACGACGTGTGAAACCTCCAAAAGTGACCACTTTGCAGCACTCCCCATAGGCACGGCCCTAGGGTTCCCAATAGGGTCCCCACACGGCCGTGCTGCCAACAGTTGCGGACACACAAGCAGCGTCGAGCGAACACAGGTCCACCCCCAGACCCCCAAAGTAAAACGAAAACCCTTCGCTATGCATTTGACCTCCCTGTGACCTCACAGTGACCTCACAATGGCCTCACTGGAATCATGCTTAGTACGGGGAATCATCCCAATATTCCCCTTATAATCAGAGTAGTGTATTCCTACAAAATCTACCCAAACATCTGGGGAGATGAGCATAACTCTTGCCAAATCTTGATGTGAAAAACAAGACCAGCCAACGAACCCGAATGCAGTCACGTAAAACACTTTTGTGAAACAAGTTATTTCAACAGGCTTATATATTCTTCCACAGGTTTTTCGGGTATGAAAAACGGCACAGGACATCTTAAAGCGGCACTCGGCGGACTACGAGCCGCCTGATGAGGAAGAGCTGGAGGCGTTTCAGCAAGTCCCAGATCTCAGAATGGGCCAAACAGATTATCAGTAATGATTAGTTAATCGTTGTAGTTGTTTTGTAAGAAAAAAGTACATTGCGCGTGCAAAGCAGTTAACGATAATCAATCACAGTTAACTATAGCTGATGATGGTTAATAATGGCAACGATAATGGTGGCCAGTAACTGTAGACCAAAAAAATGAATAGCTGGCCGAGAATGGGAGATCACCAAATCAAAAGTAGATCATCATCAACACGTGGATAAAATCAAAGGCTGTCAACAGAAAGTCCCAGGTAGGACAGATACTTCCCCTGCCATGAGGTACAGATTGATGCAAGGATGAATGTGGTGGAGAAAGCTTTGGAGGTGGATCGTCAACATCGAAAGATTTCGAAAGTTTGGAGTTCCATTGAAGTGTTCAACATAAGTTACACCGGCAAGAGACCCCAAACAGTTTGGGGGGTAGGAAGTCAATGCTGTAAATACAAGCAACTCGATGTGTAGGACCTCATACCAGAACCTCATACCAGGACAGCGAGGAGAATTTCACAAGATCGTCAAAGAATGACCTTCCATATGGAGGATCTTACCAGACCTTCATGTTACAAGAACTTCCTAGGAGCATCCCAGAAGAACTTCCGTACAAGCACTTCTGATGCAGAGCACCTTCAAAATCGTAATGCCAGGACCTTTTAGGGAGGATTTGAACAATTTGAACAGGATCTCCGCAACATCTTCTCACAAGGACCGGTACTAGATCATGCAAGGACCTCTTAGATGATTTCAGCACGATCGTCACAAGATCTTCTCACAAATTCACCAGGATTTCCACAAGATCTTCTCATAGAGGCCTGTACAAGATCATGCAAGGACCTCTTAGAGAGGACTTCACCAAGATCTCCGCAAGATCTTTTCACAAGGACCTGTTCAAGATCACGCAAAGACCTCTTAGACAGGACTTCACTAGGATCTGCACAAGGTCTTCGCATAAGGATCTGTGCAAGACCACAAGGACTTCTTGGAGGATTTCAGCAGGATCTTCACAAGAGCTTCTCATAAGGATCTGTGCAAGACCATGCAGGCAAGGACCTTTCAGAGGATTTCAACGGATTTCAGCAGGATCTGCACAAGATCTTGTAGTAAGGACCTGTACAAGACAGGACGTCACCAGAATCTCCACAAGACCGCTTAGAGGATTTCATCAGGATCACTTTGTGCGAGCCTGCGCAGTCGAATTGCACATGGACATGTCACAAGAGCCATTTTACGTGAGAATTTACAGGAAAAATGCAGGGGACCAAGATCGCGACGCGTAGTTTGTGCGAGCCCGCGCTGTCGAAAGGGACATGGACATGTCACGAAAGAAATTTATGCCAAAATTCTCAGGTAAAATGCGGCAGACCAAGACTTAGGCCTACGTTTTGTGCGAGCCTGCGCAATCGAAATGCACATGGACATGTCACAAGAATTCACAAGAGCAATTTTTTGCCAGAAATTCGCGAGCTTGCGCAGTCGAAATGCACATGGACATGGACATCGCACAAGAGCAATCTCATGCGCAAATTCCCGGGAAGAATGCCAGGGAGCAGATAGGGCACGCTGATCAAGCACCGGCCTTAACTTACCGTAAGAACCCCTCACTAGAAATGTTTGGGTCCCTGGGACCATGGCCATACGCGTTCTTCTTCGCAGGTGATTACGGCACTGCGCCATCTGGGATGGTCGGCACGACTGCGGCCGATGCAAATCGCGGCCGCAGAGTCTGAGGAGGCGATGCGCAACTCAAAAATCTGCAGGAACTGACCAATCTAGGGAAAAAATATGGAAAATCCTATGGTTTCTTGATGATTCCGGCAGATTCTCATAGATTCTCCCTGAAACTTAAACCAATCCATTGATGAAGGGAAGTCTGTGGTTAGGCTGTCAGTCAAATTTTCTCTTGCAACACTGGGCTGGGCCTGGGTTCATGTCTTAGCCTGCCGCAATCCCATGTTTGCACTTTTGAAGTCTCGCTTTCCATGGTTTATGTTTGGTTATTTTCCGTATTCTTAAATGGCCAGATGGTTTATACGGGTTTGTTTGAAAAATGGGTGCACCCAAAATCCAATGCTTTATCATTTATCATCATTATCCCTACTGAAATAGCAATTTGATGCAATTTGTTGATAGACCCCATTTTCAGGCAGAAGTCCGAGCTCTGATTCCCGCGCCAGTGGGTGGAGTTTCCTTCCGTTGATGATCGACCAACCTTCTATTGGCTGCCCTGGCATGTTTGTTCGAAAACCCGAAAAAGGACATGCCCATGAATCATGGGGCCATCATTCCGTTCGATTTCAAGATTTCAATTGTGCACGTAAGTGCAAGAGGGTGTGTAACGGTGTGTATCAAAAAAGGGGTGTTATCCCCCAGTTAGGGCAGTCTTCATGAGGGATATGATGATATGATGATTCTTAGTATTGGATTTTTGATACAACCCCCGGCGAATCTGGAAATCCCAAGCCGAAAAGCGCACGGTCAGGAATAGGCGAACTGGAGAGTCACTACCTCAGAGATCAGGGATCTGCGGCAACAGGTGAAGGCTCACATTGTGAGCATTGATACCATCCGGTAATCAAACGTGGCAATGGGAAATCCACTATAAATGGAAGTTTGAAAGGGAAAAAGACACCTATAAATTAGCGATTTTGCACCGTCATGTTTCATTGGTGAGGGAGCGGCCGAATACATTTCATGGCCGCTACTTGTATGATGAGCACACTGGACATCCTCAGGATATGTTGGTCCCATGATGTTCCATGAATTCTACATCTGAGATCATCTGAGAATTCTGCCTTCAGGTCAGTGTGGCAGAAACCCGCCTATGTTCAACCAGCATTTCAGGGATTCCCCCACAGGGACAAGGCGTACTTCAGGCATGGATCAAACGGCAGCGATGGATGATCAACCCAGCAGATTCTCATGGTAGCCATCCCAAAACGGAACCATAGAACGTTGAGTACGACCCATTCATAGTTGATATCTGTATTATTTCTTTACGTATAATTACATATATATATATAGATATAGATATGATGATGAATAATTGATGTAGATTCTGATGATAATAGCCCTTCAAGCCTTCACAATTAGATTCACAAGTGTGTATATCTGTATCTATAGTTGTCATGGACTTCGTGAACTCATGGTCTCTTCTGCAAAGTCATGTGCAGCTGCTGATGTCCTCAAGGGCAGCGCACTCTCAGTTTGCTTGCACTTGAAATGCTTGAGACGGCTGAGATACAGCAGGTATGCATCGAGCTCACAGGCCCAAAAACCTAGACAGTTTCAACAGAACATGAGTGGACATGCACTAATCAATTAATTGGTTGCCAAACAGTAGGGTTTCATCCATTCTCATTTGATTTGGTGGCCCGGCAAAACTGAAAGTGCCCGATTTTGGTCCCAAAATGAAGGACAACATAACTGAAGATCACCGAACATCACCGCTCCGAATGTACGTGAATCGTTTGCTGGGCGGCGCCGGCCGCTGTCGACTCCGGTGCACAGGCAGTTCCAGCTGATTGCTGAGTATTGGACACCAGAAATGGGCATAGCTATGGAAGACATTGCCCATTTATATATAGATGATATTAGATGATAAAATGTTGACGTACCGATTAAAAATTGTGATTTTCCATAGCTATGTTGAATAACCAGGGGTAATCAGTGGTATACAATAGTACCAATTGGTCATGGTGGGAAGAATGGTTGCACAGGTCAATGTGTGATGAGATTTGCTTATAGTATCTTGTTTGAAATGCTGGGAAAAGACCTAATTTAATCGGTTTTTCAGGCCAATATCATTTCTACATGATTTAATGTCATTTGGGGGATCTTAATCCATTTTCAGACACAAACATATAGTGATCTGCGTTGAACCAGGTCGTGTTTCTGCCGTTTCTCGGGTACTCCCAGCTACGCAAGGCCCCGTGTGGACCTTTGGAGCCAGAAGTCGAGTTCCAATCTACGGTAGATTGCAGTTTTCCAGCTACAAGAAGGTCGAGATCCTTGAGGTGTCTTTGCTTATCTTGATATGATTTGATGATTTTTTTGATGATATTTACATGTTTTCATCATTTGTTAAGGATTCCGAATCGAAGATCCATACACAAGTTTGCGGTCTGCGATTCAATTTGAATCAGATCACAAGTGATTCAGGAGAAAGAAAAGGCTCCTGCATCCATTCCACAGTTGTGGCAAATACTTCGACCCGAGCGTGGCAGACTTCAGTGCTGTGGCTGGCAGATGTTAATTTCATGATAGCTACTCTGTTACTCTGTTTCGACCTGATTTACTTGTAGGATGGTTTTGATATGTTTTGATGCTTGAAATGCAAGCACCAGTTGCGAGACTCTGTTCATGTTAGCTATGTTAGCTCGCAAGCTGTGCAAAAAGCTCGCTCGTAAGCTACGGCAGCCTTCCAAGGTTGGCACTGGTGGCGCTATGTGCTTCGTCGTCTGTGAATTTGTGCCTCTGCCTCACCAGTGCGATGTTTGATATCAGAGTGGTTCAGATCAGGGTCAACATCGAAACCTGCAGAGAAATCCCTGAAAAAAGTGTGACATCCCTATACATATCTGCAGATTTCCTAACGTACCGAGGTCGTATCCTTACCTCATGGGTCGTTTGGTGGATATGTTTGGAGAAGGTCAAGGTGGTTTGCAATTCATCATGGAGCATACATGGCTCTGCGGTTTGGTGGTCCTCGCTGGTGGAGCTGCCACTTTCTGTCGACTGTACCTGATAGAGACAGCCATCGAGCGGATCGCCTTCCGCTTGAGACGAGAATTCTTCTCCGCGCTGATTTGCAGGTGGGCTGCAGTGGGCTGTGGTGTGGAAAAATAAGGAAAAGATGCTTGAGACCTGGTTGAGACTTGGTTGAGACTTGGTGGGTAGCTTTGGATCTGCGGACGCACTTCTAATTCAGTTTCCATGAATCGAATCTGTGTTTGGGATGATGAACTGTGATTGAAGGATGTTTGGTTTCGCCGCAGGATACTGTAGTCAGATAGTGGCCATCATGGCCTAAAAGAATCCACAGAGAAGTGATTCAAAAATATTCAAAATAGGTCAAAATAGATCATGGCCATGGCTGTTCAAACCAGTGGATCGCTACGCCGCTACAGTACGCCCCCACAGGCCCATTGCCTTCTTTGACAACAACAAAACTGGAGAGTTAGTAAATCGGCTTGGGAATGATATCACTATGACAAGCAGGGTGCTTATAGATGCATCTGCCGGCATTCGAAGTTCCATCACGGCTCTGGTCGGCACCTGCCTCTTGTTGGAACTTTGGTATATACATGTTATGCTACCATTCTTGGATGTTAATCCAGCATTTATAGATGATTTCCCATTTAAAGAAATAAACAACATTTGATTCGGGAATTTCCCAGCTTGCCATGTTTGATAAAACAATTTTAGGATATTTTAGGTATCAGGTATGACTTATTTGGTCATGACATCAATGCGTGAATGGTCAGGTATGATCTTCCAACTGGCACCAAAAGAGATGATTTTGGGTTTGCTGTCACCAGTTGCTGCCCTTTTTGTGGTTGGAGTTGGTTACGGCCGTTTGGTGCGTCGGATTGCCGAGAGGCGGCAACAAAGACTTGCGGAGGCTGTTCAAAGGGCTGAGGAGAGATTAAGCGGCATTCGGACAGTTCGAACTTTTAATGCAGAAAGCCGAGAGCTGAAAGGCCTGTCGCTTGGGTTTTTGATGGTTTTTGTTCATGTCTTGGAGATGGGAATGGGATAAAACGCGACACCCAGAGAACCACAAAAAGACTGGCGATTTTCTGCACGAACCATCCAATTTTCGGGATACCCCGTTTTAACATTTATTGGCCTTCACCTTTCCACTGTGACACCGTCACGGAGCTTCCAACATTTTCGTTGCACTCAGCACCCCTGAAAGGTTTCGAAGAAATGCTTGATGCTGTTTACCAAGCAGGCTGGCAGAATGCCTTAGCGTCAGCAGGACTGTCCTGCTTTTTCGTGACAGGAGGCGGTTTGTTCCTCCTTCATATAATCTACAACTGTGGTGTGATGGTATCAAGTGGCGTGGTCAGCGTGGGAACCACGGTGAGTCTGGCCATGTATTGTTTCATGGCTGGATCTTCTTATACTGGCATGATGACATCCTATGGAGACATTCAGAAATGCTTGGGGTCGTGCCAGAAGGTGCTGGAAATCTTGGGCACTCAAGGTGAAGTCAGGGCAGAAGTCAGTGGCGCAGTAGCTGCTGCAGTTGCTGCACCAGCCAGACCTTTGGCTGTGAAGTTTGCGGATGTGAGTTTTGTCTATCCAGCCAGACCCACAGCGCATGTCCTTCAGGGTTTGACTTTGGACATTCCATCCGGATCCAGGGTGGCCGTGCTCGGAAGGAGTGGCTCAGGCAAGTCGACCATTGCTCTGTTGCTGGCAGGCTTGTACGAGCCAATTTCTGGAAGGATTCTGGTGGATGGACAGGATATGTTTTCAGATACACAGACCACTGCCTGGGTACGATCTCAACTGGGAGTCATTAGTCAAGAGCCAACCCTTTTTGCCATGAGCATCCAGCAGAATGTGGAGTATGGTTTGAACAGCTCCATACCAAGTCAGGATGTGTCCGAAGAGAATCAGCGTGCAGTGAAAGAGGCGGCAGCTGCTGCCCATGTCAATGAATTCGCTGATTTCCTTCCCCTTGGGATGGATACCCTCGCTGGCGAGAGGGGTCAGGCATTAAGCGGTGGCCAGAAGCAACGTGTTTGCATCGCGCGCGCCTTGGCGCGGAAGCCGCGGATGCTGATCTTCGATGAGGCAACGTCCGCTTTGGATTTAAGATCTGAGCGAGCTGTCCATCAAGCGCTTCAGGGAGTTCTGTCTTCTGGGGACTGCACATGCTTGGTCATTACCCACAGGTGACTCTGCAAAGAACTGCTGGCATTGAATGGACTTCTATGGGGTCTTGAAAGTGTCCATCATATAAATTAGGTAAAACCTTCTCCATTTGGACCATAAATGCTACACACCATCCCCAGCTGGAGGTATGGTTTAACATGGTTTAACTACATGATCAGAATAAGTGAACAGAATCCATCGAAAAGTCCAGCAGCAAAGGATGAGCTCACTCCAGTGGTGTGATCGTGTGGCAGTGGCCAAACTGACTTGCTTGATCAATCGGGGACATGTTGGCTGGGATGCATCACTTGAAATAGACCCCGATGTCATGTTTTTTGTGGGGGGCAGAGAAATCAACTTTGATTACAGTACAATTAATATGTTTACAACTTTGTTTAATCATATTTGTTTAATTTGATTACTGTATTGATTACAGTAGAATTGAAATCAACATGACTGTTTTGATGGTTGATGATTTCTTGGATATTGAACATGTCAGCGGAAGTCGTCCCTCTGTAGCTGGGCAGCTCATCTCAATGTCATCTGCAGGGATCAATCCATATCTCTTCAGATGTCTTGACTGATGATTAGTGTATCATATTGTATCTATTTCTACTGGATTGTAATGGCCTACTCAAATCATCCAAAATCATCCAAAATCATCCAAAACAATCCAATGTTCATTTGGGGATGGGTCAAAAGCTATTATTAATTACTACTAGATTACCATTTATTACCCATATTTGGGAGAATTAACATCCATTAACCAGCTATTTCAGGGTACCTAGGGTACCTAGGGTTTTGACCCACAACCATTTTCCGGAATGATGAATGATCCAGTGCCATTGATGGAACATCCTGGCAGAATCCTGGCAGGTGCATGAGGGTCAGATCGTGCAATACGGCCCGAGTCTTAGCGGGCGCTCAGGCGCTTGTTTCAGACGCGGAACTCTGGGTGTGTCTGAAAACCCAGCCAGCCCCCAAAGCACAGGCTGTATGCTTTTGTGATGCTCCGAAACAGCAGGACACCACCTAATGTCGTACCTAAAAGCTAGCAAAAAAAAACCATCAAAAATGCCTAACGTCCTTTCTGAAACACTAGTAAAACAAACAGTTTGTTTTTTCAGCTTTTCCAGCTGCTTGCCACCTCCTGCAGCCAGCCAGCCGGCCAGCCAGCCCCGAAGCACAGGCTGTATACCTTTGGGACGCGTCCGAAACAGCAAAGCACCACCTGTAATTTCGTTCCCAAAAGCTAGCCAAAAAAAGCCACCAAAAACGCCTAACGTCCTCTCTGAAATCTTACTAAAACAAATACTTTTCAGCTTTCCAGCTGCTTGCCACCTCCTGCAGCCAGCCAGCCGGCCAGCCAGCCCCAAAGCACAGGCTGTATGCTTTTGTGACGCTTCCGAAACAGCAAAACACCACCTAATGTCGTACCCAAAAGCTGCAAATAAAACCACCAAAAATGCCTAACGTCCTTTCTGAAACCCGACTATAAAACAAACAGTTTTTCGATTTTTCCAGCTGCTTGCCACCGCTTGCAGCCAGCCAGCTGGCCAGCCAGCCCCAAAGCACGAAAAAAAGCCAACCAAAATGCCTAGCATCTTTTCAGAAACCCGACTAAAACAGACCGTGTTTTCACTTTTTTCCAGCTGCTTGCCACATCTTGCAGCCAGCCCGCCCCCAAAGCACAGGCTGTATGCTTTTGTGACGC
>Ga0126342_10010902_pt1 | contig 16259 bp, 14 predicted proteins | sample Cyp1metagenome_FD_92528 | JGI IMG/M metagenome (GOLD analysis project Ga0126342, IMG submission 92528) | Coral microbial communities from Lord Howe Island, Old Settlement Bay, Australia - Cyphastrea 1 metagenome | ecosystem: Host-associated > Invertebrates > Cnidaria > Coral ... | reverse complement strand
TTCCATTCTGGTTGAACTAGTGTACTTTTTCTTGAGATGCAACTTTTTTGGGGTCGCCATGATTAGATGTGCATCCAAGCTAGTCTGTGGATAAACACCCCATGTGTGTACACACATATATATATGCATATACATATGTATATATATATATATATATATATACGTACATATATGTATATATATACGTACATATGTATATATATATATATACAATACACCTAATACAACCAATACAACCATACATATATACATATAATATATATCTATATAGAGTAGAAGGTCCCCATTTTACAAAACCTGAGGATTGGTGGCCCCCCAAAACCGTGCGTTTTCATCTGATTCCTGGCTGCGCGCGGAGGCTCAAACTTCACCTGGAGTTTGATGGCCCTGCTGGCAGTGAGTCTCACGAGGCCCACCATCCAAGAGACATCCCAAAAATGGGACATGTTCAGGGAAAATCATGGGAAAATCACCGTTTTAAATATATAATAAAGTATAATAAATATATCAGCCTAATATAATATATATATATGTATATGTATTATAATATGATATAATATAATATAATATATTATAATATAATATGATATGATATGATATGATAATATATATATATAATATTGAAGACCTGCGAATTTTTAGCTTTGAGTTTTCTTCTCAAGACGATCCTCGAATTTTAGGTCAAGTCCCCAATCTTTTGGGATTATAAGGGGATTATCCTCAACACGATGTTTGATTAGCAGAGGCCATCCCATTACATAAATCCCATTACATAAATCCCATTAAATCCTATTGAATCCTATGAATGATGGTTAAATTCCATTTATAGTGGATTTTCCCATGATTTTCGCATGATTTTCCCATGATTTTCCCATGGTTTTCCCATGATTTTCCCTGATATTTCCCCATTTTTGGTGCCATGTGAAATTTCCAATTTCTCAGTTGGACGTGGATCTGCAGAGCTTGCCGACCGAGCTGTCCGAGGAATGCTCGTTGCAGCGCGCGCCTCAGGGCGGTTTTTTGGGAAGCGAAAAAGGGTCGGTTTCCAGGGAAAAAATATGGGAAAATCCAGTAAACCCTATGTTTTTCATGGGAAAAATATGGAAAAATATGGGAAAATCCATGAAAATCCCCTAGAAATCAAGTGTAAACCTCATTTCATGGGATTGAATGGCGAGATTTTTGGGGTCTACGCTGCAAACACGGACTAATTAAATGGAGGTTTCTCCAGCCATGTTTGAGTGGATTTTCCATCCCAAAATGGGAGATTCACTAAGAAGAACGTTGTTTTTTGACCGTTTTGGATGCTATAGCTCCGGTGTCCACACACATAGGAATTGTTAAATTCCCCATTGATAAATGATTTTCCCGGTGAAGCTCCGTTTGGATCGGGGATTTCCCATACATGTTTGATTACCAGAGGGTAGAATGTGGGCTTGATGAAGTTTGGGAGCCCGAATGACGAATTCTGTTTGTTTTCATACGAAAAGATTTAGAGAGGATGACACACCTACTGGTGCTTTGCTCCATGTTGTCAAGCATGGAAGCCTTTAAAGATTTTGTCGCAAAGACAACTCTACAATTGAAAACTGCTCTACATGCATAATATACAGTATATATATAGATGATTACTGTACATAATGTTAGATAGTGAATTAATGGCTTATCATGAAGATATGTTTTTATCATGAAATCCTTTGGTAAACTAACAGTTTGTCATGGATGATCACCATCTTTAAAAACGGTAAATCAACGAACTAAATGGACCATTTTCAATCGCTATGTAACAAATTACCAGAGGGTATTTCCCATGAATATCCCCAGAAATAGGTAGTATGTTTACCATTCAATATTTCCCATATTACCATATTACCATAGGTAGTATGTTTTCCATTCATGGCGTTTACCATATTTACCATATTTCTCCATTAACCATGGGTGGTTTATGACATGGCTTTCACCACATAAAATTCGCAGCTTCGAGGAGCTGGCGCCTGCAAGTTGTAGAGATGACTCAGAAGCTGTTGGGCTTGAAGGAGGCTGCCACTAGCTGCTTTATCCTACTTAGTAAGGCTATAGAAGGCTATAGATCTGGTTATAACATGTTATAAATGGGGCAAGTATGGTGCAATATACTGTTTTGATATACTTATGATTGGGGTTATAAGTGCTATAACCTCATTGCTAAGTAGGATGAACCAGCAAGCGAAGGGATGTCAAACTTGTCACCAGACATTGTCTCCAGAATTCACCTCAAAATCAACCAATCGTCAGCTTTTGCAAGTGACTCTTTTGAAGTGACGATTTTTCCATGTTGCCCTCATCATTAGTGGATTATATATATATGGATACAAAAGCCATCATGGTGTCAGGAAGAGCTCCCAGGCGCCCAGCAAAGAGCCGGGCGGCATCAGTCATGGACTTTTGGGACTTTTTGGATTGGTGAAAAACGCAGCCATTTCTGATGGAATTCCATGGTTTTTTTACATGTTGGCCAACAATCTACTTTGGTGACCTTTGGGTGTATGATAAACTTTGAAGAGATAGCCTCCGAAAAACAATAGACTAACATAGATATGGCATCCTACCGAAACCATAGGTTTTCATGGGTTTTCAGGGTACTGATTCCCATTGGATCCCAGGTTGAGGACTTCCTTTGCTTTCTGAGAAGCGCGACCACCGCAGGTTGGGGGAAACATGTGGATACTCCAAAAAGATGCAGGAACTGGATAGTTGATACTGAACATGGTATACACGGTATACATCGATATACATGATATATATAATATATATATATATACACAATAATACACACACACATATATATATATATATACATATATACATATATATATATACATATATATATATACGTACACAGTTGCACGTAGATGCTTATAGGTCGTGAGTCTTAGACGTTCGCCCATACCCTGCTTTGCACAACCTGAGTTGTTTCTTCGGCCCAGCGACCGAAAATTCCGGCAGGTGCAGATGAGCGGCTTTCGGCACTGCTGGAAGACGTGAGGGAAGCCCAGCAGCCTATTTCGAACTGTATCCTCAGATTCTGGGGCCAAGCTTAATCAACAGAAACTTGCATATTTCAAGATGGATGGTAACCTACGACAATTCAGTTTTCATCCGCATGGCAAAAGGTCCATACATTTAGTCCCATTATATCACCATGATATCAGCATTATATCCCATGATAGTCCCATTATATATATATAAACTTTCATCCGCAACAGAAACTTTCCGCATGGCAGGTGGATGGTCAAGTCAGGGAGGCAGTTTCGCGGCAGGAGATCCAAAATTTCCACCACCGACCAGTTGGTTGAAAGCCATTGAAACTACGGTAGGATAGAAATATCAATGTCAATAGCAATGTCAGGTAGGTTGGATATCTCAGTTGTTTGATCAATATCAACATCAGAACCTGAGCTTTTGATAGCGATGTGCATGTTTCTAGCAATGTTTCGTGACACTGATTCGGTCATCCACAAGTTCTGCAGGATTGGTACCAGTCAGGACCTCAACACCCCTGCAATGCTGTCTCATCATACTCCAACTTGTGTGAGGATGCCAATGAAGTTTCTGAATGATCTCAGTTTTGATTACGCTCTGGTAAACATACAAAAAACTATGGAAAATCACCATTTTCAATGGATAAATCAACGATCTAAATAACCATTTTCAATAGCAAACTGTTAGTTTACATGTCCGACATCAGGTCCTGGGGAGCTCACTACTTGCGTTCGCTATCACGAGCACATCTGGCTCAAGTGTGTAACAACTTCAAGGCGCAGCACGATGCCACGATGATGGGGGTAACATGAAACATCATCGAATCTCATGGACTTACCTTATCCAGCATCCATAAAACAGCTGGATATAACTTATGATATAACATGAAAATACATGAAACATCTCATGGATATACCTTTGGCCATATCATGTTATATCCAGCTGTATCAAGCTGGTGATTTGGGAATTTCTGCGCCAGGATCCTGGGGTCCAGCACTATGGTGGCAACTTGTTTCACGAGGCAAAAAAGGGAAATGATGGGATGGGGCTACCCCGAATTTCTGGCCATGTTTAAACTTTCGATTGGAATTTGGAGGAACCAAATTTTGAGACCCAAATTGAACTGTACAAACCCACTTGAAAACGCTTACCCTAGTTTTTGAACTGCCTCTTTGACTGTCAGATTTGGGTCAAAATGTTGGGTCTGCGGAATTTGGGTCATCCCTACTGGTAGAGGCTGGATCAACAACCACATGGTTTTGTACCGTGCTCTTGGGAAAATCGCCCCATTTTTGCTGTGAAGATGCGTTTTTTTTTGATTGCACATATCGACACCAAGTCAGAACTGTTTGTTCTATCCCTCAATAGATTGGTTTAAGGTAAAATCTACAGGAATCCATGTTTTTTTCCTATGAAATATAGGGGTTCCGTTTTCAATTTTCCCAAAAAAAACATCCCATGTTCTATCCCCAGTGAGGTCCGGGACGCCGCAGACGAGATCTTTTTAAAGCTGCCACCCCCGAATCCAGCGACGCGAAGCAATGCTGGCGGCTGAGATGCCCAAAATCCAATGGGTATGTTTGATGGTGAAAACTCAGGTTATCATTGGATAGTACCCATTTTTGATGGTGACAGATATTCCAATATATTGAAAATCCGATATGACTATAATATTTTTGATGAGATCATAGTCTTAGCACCTGGTTCAACAGGGATCTTATTGATACCAGTTATAGTCCAATATTGGAACCACCACTAAAGTGGAATGACAAAGGGTTTGGGGTACTGCTCTGGTATGTAGTCCTGAATTCCTCCACCTATAGAATGTTTAGATGAGATGTAAGCACGGTAGCACACATAAGGTAGTGCTTCTTTTTTGCTTGTCGCAGTTAAAGTTAAAGTGCAGATTTGTTGTAATTGGATACACAACACTTGGGATCTTCCAGTTGGATTTGAAAAATAGGCCACCTCGAAAATACCATGATTTCGAAAGTAATGAACCTCATTTCCCCTATTGAAAATGCCATAAATTGTGCTCATCCATGGCAAAGGTTGAACTGCTGATGGCCATGGGCTTCCCCGAAGATGAGGCTGGAACCGTCATCGCAGCAGTCATCCAGTCGTCAGGGGATGGCCGGGGATGGCCCTGAAGGTGCAGCGTGCACTGGAGTATGCCTACGACAATGTGGAGCAAGCGGCCACCTACTTGATGGAAGGCAGGGAGCAATGGGAGCAATGGGCGCGATTAAGTGACCCACCCTCTAGGTACCTATGGGTGGACACCTGAGAAGTACCGCAACGTTCAGAAATATGAGCCATTTTTCAAGAACCATTTAAGGAATTTTAATAATGGTAATGGCACAAGAGAAGATGTTTTGTTTGCTACATGCAAGTTGACATGAGGTATGCATTTCCCAAAAGAAGTTCAGATTTGCATCCCAAAAGAATCTGTTTAGGCTATGGGTGTCTTCTCAGTTCCTTGAGGGGTCTCAGTTCCTCCTTGAGGTATGCCTGCACACCGCCCTGCAGTCCGTGCTGTTCACAGGATGTTTTTCTGGCAATGCTTGGCAGACTGAAGTCATGCCATGAATTGTTATGCCATATGGATATTATAAGTCTATAGGAATAATGATAAGAATATTATACCTTGGCAGACTTTTATGATTATGCATATGTTTTGCATATGGATCATTATCATCGAAGGAAGTTTAGAAGTCAAACTTCCGGCAATGTGGACAGATGGAACAGCAGAGGTGCGAAGAGTCAGAGAAGAGAAGAGAAGAAGAAAGAAGATCAGACAAGAGAAAGAGTCAGAGGAAAGAAGATGCAGGTGCGCGAAAAGGTAGAAATGTCGCGATTCACTGTGTTTTTCCAATGATTTTTGGCTCCGGAGGGTCGAAAAGTAGGCTCGCTAAAGCGGCGGGTGCGGAGCCATCTGGCCAGATGAGAGATGAAAAATTGCACGCTGTTGTGGCGCCAAACACATTTCGAAGTCAAAAGTGTAAAAAACTGACGATCTCGGACCACTTTTCGAAGTTGAGATGTTGAAAAAGCGCACGGCGTTGTCGAAGTTGAGATGTTGAAAAAGTGCACACCGTCGTGGCGGGAAGCGCTTTTCCAAGTCAGAATGTCAAAAGCACCACATGTTCGGACCACTTTTGGACGTTCAGATGTCGTTTCGCGTGGCAGGCACAAGGGATTGTGCACCCTGTCAAAGGCGAGCAAAACGTGAGGATTTTGTAGCAGTTTCAAAAGCGGTGGCAGGCGTGGGACATTTGAAGATCATCTGCAAAGATGCATTTTCCGTGGCAAGCGCAGAACAAAAGACATGTTCATCAGAGATGTTAGGAGGTCCGCTGATTTCCTGAGAGGGGTTGCATTTTGGAGCATCAGATCTTCAGTTTTGGGAAGATGATTTTGTGTGACAGGTGCAGCACTTCGAATGGCCTGGCCTCACTTTTTACTGGCAGGCGCAATACTTTAGAGACATGGACTGGAAAAATCGCAAAACGCATCAGCACGAGGCGTCAGCTCTGCACTCAACTTTCCATTATTGAAGGAAGCCTCGCAGAATTGCTTCGTTTTTGATGTTGCCAACTTCAAAAATTGAGGAAGTCTCGCAGAATTGCTTCGTTTTTGACGTTATCAAGTTCAAAAGTTGAGGAAGTCTCGCAGAATAGCTTCGTTTTCAATCTGCAGACAGACAGACAGACAGACAGACAGACAGATAGATAGATAGATAGGCAACTACAACTACAACTGCAGCTACAACTACACTTCACTACAACTACAAATACAAATGCAACTATACTACGACAGTACACTAATTACACTACACACACCAATTACACTACACTACACTACACTACACTAATTACACTACACTACACTAATTACATTACACTACTACACTACACTACATACACTAGACTACAACTACAGCTACAATTACAACTACAACTACACTACATTACACAACACTACGCTGCACTAATTACACTACACCACAACTACAACAGCAACGACACTACAACTACAACTCCACTACACTACAGCTACAACTAAAGCTGCGCTACACCACACTACATCCAGCAGTTGTGGGTGAGGTGACCGCTGCAACCATTGCAACTACTCCAAAAAACACAACTCCGACCACCTTTCGGTCCATCAGTGGAATTTCGCTCTGCCATCCATGCATCACTCCAACTCACCTCTCCTATAGGTTTCCTATTTTTGAAACTTCCGCCACCGCCTAGTGCGGTACTACTGGTATAGCTATCTATGTTCACCCCAAAGCAGAGTTTTCTCTGATTCACGTCCTGCTGTTGCGTCATTTCACACCCAAGGCCCAGTTGCCCATCATCCGCACCGAACGGTGGATATGAGGGCATACTATGATGCCTCAGGCCACTGGAGCAGGGATGCTGAAGCCCACTTGAAGAATTGATTATTTTAAGCTGCCCCAGAAAACTTCGCCAAATTTCTGGATGGATTTTAGCCATACCAAACCATACACATCTCGTTAGATGGGTTTTAAATTGTTTTTAAATTTGCCACACGATTTATCCCACAAAAAATGGTGAACTTTGAGGATCATCAACCCACTGGCAGCCCAGCATTGCCCAGCTGCTCCTGCAGAGGTGGTTGAATCCATTGAACAGTGCTGAGGCTGGGCTCCAAGTGGTGTGTTTTCGTGCCAAAAACTGCTCCAAGTGGTGTTTTTTTCAGTCTTCATGGGATAGATATGGGATGATTCTTGGATATACCATCTGGTAATCATGGCTGGCTTTTATGATATGTGCACCCTCCGGTCCTCAAACGTGGCTGGCTCGAAAATCCCGAACTAAATAGAGGTGTATAGCTGGGAAAATATCTATAAATGAGGGATTTTCCATTGCCACGTTTGATTACCGGAGGGTATGTGGAATTATATGTATACATACACATGAACAGCGAATGAATGAATATATTTAGATCTATTCTGCATGCCCAAATCTATATGTGTTTACATGCAGATAGTTTACATATGTGATTACATGTGCGGTTACTTATACATTATACATATGATACAAAGGCGTTCTCGCGATTCGGATGGTTCCCCTTTTTCTGCACCGCACAGGTCTGTGTCACCTAGTTCCACTTGCGCCAGTGGCCCTGTCCGTTTGACACGCCCGCGCGGTCGAAAATGTGTCGCTGCATGTGGATACGACGCAAAACTGGAGATGTTCACCCAGTCACCAGTAAGAATGGCAACAAGAATGGGAATAGTGGGTCTATTCTCCACCAGATCTGACAAACGAACCTACCGAAAATGGGATATCAACTGTATCGACTACAAAAACACATGGTGCTGCGTAGCCAACTTGGCACCCTGTGGGGCCAGTGTCCAAATGTGTCCAATGCTCAGGCGCAATATCCCACGGTTGCTATGAGTCTTCCGGATATTTTGGTTCAAGCATCCAGCATTTGTGAACTTTCACAGAAACACAACTTGAATTCATAAATCATGATCCGATGATGTGTTCCTATCTTCATGTGACCTCAATCATTTACTTCAGTTTTTGTTGGACAATGCACTGGTCAATTCACATGGCACATGACCAGACCAGCTTCAGCTGACATGTTCACTCTGTTTCTTCTGAGTTTGTGTGGCACCTCGGCTTGAAAAAAAACATTCTTCAAAAAACGCCCTTGGTTCACACACTTCGCGAAAATTTGGTGGATTCTAAGCAGTTCCATAGGTTTATCATGGTTTATCATGGTTTATCCATGGCTTATCCATGTGGGGTGACCCAATGGACGTCCTACCAAGATCCAAGGTGCTGTGGCTGATCGGCCCAGAGGTTTCGGTGTGTGGCGACAAGAGCCGAGTCGTTGGGCCCAGAGGGAATGGTGTCCGATGGTCGAGTCGGAGGTGTTAGGTTTGGGGATATCCCAATAGCTGGATGGTTTATTTCATACATTTCAATACATTTCATGGAAAATCCCATTCAAATTAAAGAGAACTAGAAAAAATTAGGGGTACCCTGATGGATTGGACACCTTCAGTTGGTTTTTTTTGTTCAAATGGTTTGGATTGCCAGTCGTGACCATGGGTTAAATCGGAATACAAAGTCCTGGTCTAGTGACTGGATGATTTGGGGGTATCCGGATGGATTGGAGACCACCTGAGCCTGAGTGTGTCGTAAACGGTGATGGTTTAGAACATATGTTTTTTTTCGTTCGGGGCCCCATTTCTGTATGAGGATATTAGATGTCAGGGTGAGAACACCGGATAACATCATTTCATTGGCAGACACTTCGGAACTATATCGACATCCAAGGGATCTTCCCAGGGAGCCCATCCACCACCAGGTCCGACTGGTCGTCCCCGGCCCTCCACGTCCAACTGCACCTGGCGCATCTTTCGGCAACGCCTGGACCACTTCGAGGACTCGGACGCGGTCGACGTCGCGACCTTCCCACAGCGGCTCTGCCTCTATGAGGGCTGGTGGCGGAACGCCTCCCTCAGTGGCTTGGGCCGCAACACCAAAAACATGGAGACAAGAACTTGGTGAGTTTTTCATGGAGAAAATCATGATTGTAGGGGCATGTCGGGACTGCAATTTTGAGAAGATCAGGTGAAAAGCTGGTGATCACATGCAGAATCCCGAGGCGGAATGATCTCTTCTAGTGTTGTTTTTGTTCCTACAGAGCTGAACAATAAGGTCGTGGTGGGTGTATTGGCTCGATGTTCTTTCCAGCAGACTGTAGCACTGAACACGGATTTGTTGAAAAGATGCTCCAGCCTCCGTGTTCGGATCATGTCGAACAAAGGCGTCCAAGTGACCGTGTCTCTGACCAGTGGTCGCAGCGCGAGCCTCTGAATTCAATTCCACAGTCCTCCAAAGTAGGGGACTTGAAGACTTTGGCGCAGGAGTCTTTGGCAAAGAATTTTCTACAGCTTGTCACCTCAGAGGGGCGAAAACTGAATGATCCATCAGAACCTCTCCAGGCTGCAGGGCTGCAAGACGGAGACAACGTCACAGCTGTTGTGGGACAGGCAAAACTAGCAGCGGATCAACAGGCTTTTGCATTGTGGTGCAGCGGAGGTGATGGAGTTGTCACATGGGGCAATCCTGTTTATAGTGGTGACAGCTCTCGGGTCCAAGATCAGCTAAAGAGTGTGTGGCAAGTTCAGGCCACAGATGGAGCATTTGCTGCGATCTTGGAAGATGGCTCTGTTGTCACTTGGGGCAACCCAGAAATAGGCGGTGACAGCTCCGCGGTCCAAGATCAGCTAAAGTGTTTTTAGTTCAAGCTGTTCACAGATTGGTTTTGGCAATTTGCTGGAGCCCGAAATTCACTCCCACTGCTTGAAGAGGCAACAGTCTCCCAGAAAGGTTCATCGCATTTTCACAAGCCTTCCATCAGATTGAACGTTGAGTAGAAAGTGGATGGTGATCCGTCGGGAACATGAGTTTAGGTCAAACAAAAACGGGTTCCAAACCTGGAGAATCGTCAGTTGCTTTCGGATGGTATTGGATGGTCAAACCATCATAGCCGAATGATTTGTTGATGCATCTTGAACCTTCAATGTGGGACTATGTCTGAGAACACAGAATGCTTGTGATCGTTTTCCAAATCTCATAAAATGTGTCTACCCAATTGTGGCTATTCTCAAACCACTAGTAAAAATAAATGAACATCACATGACAATCTGGAGGCCTTCAGTGCCGGATGTCCCAGAATCCTGGGGATAATGAGACTGGCGTTACAAACCATTCTGGTCTGTCCAAAGAATATGTCTACCAAAGTGTGGTTTCTTTCATGGGAAAGTAGTGAAAATAGCATTTTAAAAAAAGTATGCGGTTTGGGATATCCAGTTTTGGAGATAAATGAACATCATGATTTCATCTTGCATGTGCTTAGAAGTCAAGTCTTGCAACTATGCAGTAAAACGCATTCCCACAATGGCATCACTTACATAGCATCCCAGTGTCTTTAAAACCAACTCACCATTTTTTAAAGAAACAATCTATATACGTACATCTCTGGTCATTACATGTCATTACATGAATGCTGTTAACCCAATAACAAAACCATAAACTATGCAAACTATCCCCAATCAGTATCATAATGCGGTTATCCCCATTGATCCATATATAATATGTTAGTTAGTAACTATCCCCAATTGCAGGTGTCATCAATGTGGTTATCCCCAACTATCCCCAATATTGTTAGTAAATGGCTTGTAAATGTCATCCCCAACTTCGTCAGGTGGTTTCAGGGCCAGGGGCACTGCGCCTGGACCCATCTTCTTCTACACCGGAAACGAGTCGCCGGTGGATGAGTATGTCACTTGAGCAGAACAAAATTGGGTTTCTTGGTCATGGTTTTTTAGGGAGTTCAATAGATTTTTACCATGAAACATGGCATGAAACATAGCATGAAACATGGGAATACACTTGAAGAGCAATGTTTATGTTTGGTTTTGTTTCTTTTCGGGGTTTATACCGCCTGAATTTATGCGGATATATTGGGCCTTGTCGTAATCCATGACTGGGTATCACCTTTAACCAACAGCCCAGTGAACGGATCCGCTTTGTTGGGGGATTGATGATATTGTTAAGGGGATGGGATTAAACATGTTTGGGATTGACGGTTTGGATGAGTTGAGACAGCTTCCGTTTGGGTGATATGATATCTTGTGTTGCTTAGGGGCCTGGATTTTAACTCCTATGCTGGCCCTGCCAATCTTGGAATCCACAGGTGTTCCCCACTGAAGGTGGCTTATTCAACCCTGATCAATTTGATCTACTAATCACCTGGTGAAACTTGGCTTAGACCCCGGCCGTTCCGCAGGCTTCATACCACAAGCGCTTGACGTGGTTAGTAGTCCCCACCCTCAACCGGCTCAATAGAATCCACATCTAAACCAAGACCATTCTTTTCAAGTTGTGGGACCTGTACCAGGAGTTGACCCACAAATTCTGATTATCTGGTATTATTTGTTACATTGATCGTGATTTTCCACCTTGGACATGGACCACCCAGGTGAATCAAACTGGATTGATGTGGGAGTTGGCGGAATCCTTCGGTGCTCTCTTGGTCTTCGCCGAACATCGCTGCGAACCCAAATCACACGGAGCCTTCTGTGGCAAGGGCGCCGCCCGGAACTGCGTAGGCGTGGGAGTTTTGGGAGGGATCCGGGGCGAACAGCGGCGGATAGCGCCATGAAGATAGACTGTTTGAAGCATTGCATGTTGTTTATTTTATGCGTTTCATTTATTATTCATGTATTCATTTATTTTATTTGTCTATTTATTCGTCATTGATTTGTTTGTTTGTTTATTTATATTTAATTGTACAAACTTTAGATGTGATATACTTGATAATCCAGCGAAGACAAACCCCTTCACGCGCGAGAGCTCGGGGAAGCTGATGGGAAAAGCGCGCCGTGGGAGCAGCTGCGGAAGCGAATCAGAATCAGAAGAGATTCGCAAGAAACTTGGGCTTGTCCAAGAATCACTGAGCTTATCCTCGGTTTTCCTATCAACATGCTAGTCCTTGGTTAAATCACTATAAAATCCCATTAGATCACTATAAAATCCCATTATATCTGCATTGATGGTATGGGTTTGCCTGAAAACACTACCCAGATCCAATGCTTTGGATCATCATGTCCCCATATCTGGATTGAAAATCACAGCACATCCAAAATTGGGGAGGCCAAAACGCCAAAATCAAATGATGCCTGGGTATTTTAATATGGTGACAGGGGAGCGATTGCCTTTTCCCCATGCTGCCAAAAATACTGCAATTTTTCCCAGTTATCCATCTCCAGCTTCCTCGGAACAGAGGGCCCTTGAGCTGGTCAAACCCTCATTGTTTGTGGTATTGACCACCATTTTTGGTGGCTTCAATCTCCAGATTCTGTTGCTTCAATCAATATCCTGTTGCTGAAATCATCCCGCAGCCGTTCGAGATGGTTTAAACCTCCCTTTTTCCCCAATTTACAGTCATCTTCTTGGTGAAACCTCCCATTTTTCTCGGACATGTCAGGAATTTTGGGTCTCCCTCGACGGCTGCGTCAGGCTACTGCACTACCGCCCAAGCTTTGGCAGACTACGCCGCCATCCTCGCGGACCTCAACCGTGGGGCCGAGAGAAGTGCTGTGGTGGTCTTCGGAGGTAGCTATGGAGGAGCAACGGGGATAGATTTTCTATGGTTTTCTGATGCCCGGGAAGTCTCTGGGAGTTTTTTCAAAAACTTAGGGTTTTTTCAGATGTTTCTTTCTCCAATGGTTTTAGTGGGATTTCCCGGTTTCGCGTGAAGTTTTCCGAAAAAACTCGGGGTGAAGATGTTGAAAGCTGGATCTGTTGATCACTGGGATGTCTAGGGTTGGATAATTGCTGGACAGTTGGATATCTGGAAGGGTTTGTAAGGGGTTGAAGAGATCCAACAGATATCAAACCAACATATGGGATTTAACCCAGAAAAATGAGTGAATATTGAACTTAACGAGGCTTTATTGGGTTGAAAGTCCGGGGTAAAGGCCATGACTTGGAAGAAACCACCATATTTCATGCACAAGTCCTTCTTCATGTTGTTTGGTTTCCCAAACAAAATGCGGACTCAACAACCACCAAACTTTCCCAAAAAATCCTTCCCGCCAGGAATGTTATCCGGTTGGATGCGCATGAAGATGCCCTCGGTGGTCGATGGTGCCATCGCAGCCTCCGCGCCGATCTGGCAACTGGCTACCACCGTGACGCATGAAACGCTGGACTGGCCATCTATGGCCATTTCTCGTGGGCTGTCGGCCGCAGGTGCCATGGAAACCACTGGTGGATTGGTGAACGTCTTAAGGACTATCCCGACAGTCCCGACATGTATCCCGATATGCATATGCATATGTCGCTATATTAGTATACTTATATATATATATGTAATTAGATATCTTTACTATCTTTGCTACATATGTGTACTATACATACTTCAAGAATTATTAATCATACGATCTAATATGATATATCTACATATATCTACAGATATATATATATATATAATTAATATGTGTATTTTAATCTTCCCTTCCTTCCAGGTGGTGCGTCCAACCGCTGTTTCGACACCCTCCGCGTGGCTTGGCCGTTGCTCGAGGGCGGCTTCCGCAGCTCCCAGCAGCTGCAGCTGCTGAGTCGCCGCGTCAACAGCTGCGCCACGCTGCGAAGTGCCCGGAGCTTCACCACGTGGGCGCAAGAGTTCCTTGGAACATGGTGAAAAACTGGGATTAAACCATGAAAAATGATGAATAATTCTGAATAATATGGGATTTGATCGGATGTTAGAGTGATTTTCTGGGGATGATATCCGATTATATGGGATTAATCATCAAAAATAGTGAAAATAAATGGGATTGCATGGGGATATAATGGGAATATATTTGTTTGATGAAGATTTTTTGTTTTTTGAGAAGTGATATTTCTCGTCTCGATTGTTCAATTATTTCCCCCAAGACGGCTTTTACACACATAATTACATGTATACACATACCATATGTTTTGCATACATTTACATACCAATTAAAGTTCAACAACCATCAACAATGGCGAATGTAATTAGTGGAATGGACACTATGGATGGCCTTTTAAGCCAGCAAAATGAGGATTTAACCTTTTTTTTTAGACTGCAATGAGGCTGAAATAAGTGGGTTGTATGCCTGCGTTAAAACCAAAATTTAATCAGCAAATGGCGATAGAACGAGCATGAACCAACAGATTACAAGAAAAACATTACTACTATAAAACAGTGTGAATGTTGCCAATCAAAATAGGTAGATTCCTTCTAACGACGGCTATCAGGGCTCCAATCCTGTTGACGCGAGATGAAGCTTGGCCACTTTAATGGGGTAAAACCAACAGTTTGTGGACTGTTGCAACACGTATCCTCCAGCAAACATGGCATGAGACCATCTCCCATTCGGAACATCCACCATTGGAACCACCAGTTTACACCTCAATTTCCCCTTGCAGCTTTTCAGAGGCTGTGATCAAAGCCACCAAGCCATCAAGCCACCAAGGGCCTACTTTCTATTGGCTGAAGGGAACTATCCCTTTCCATCCACCTACATCCCTTCGGCTGTGGGCGATGGTGGTACTCTTCCCGCCTGGCCCATGCGTGTGGCTTGTAGCCATCTGAACGAAGACTTCGGGGTGCAGCTGGAAGGATCCCTGAAGGAGCTGAATTACACCGTGACTGCGCCGAAAAAAATGGTGGGTTGGTGGGGTTGGTGGGGTTGGTACCTCATATTACTGGGAAAAACATGAAAAAACCCAGGGTTCATCGGTCGATCATAATCTTCCCATGAAAATATGTTCAGCATGGGTATTTCAACATGGGGTATAGAAGATAAAAATCCAACCATTTTAGAAAAAAATGTGTGGTGTATGCTGGGATAGTCCAAAAAATGGTGGATTTACCCGTTGGGACGTTCCTGACTTATCGTGTTGAAGGAAACTTGCATCCTACCCTCCAGTAATCAAACATGGCTAGCTAGAGAATCCCAGATGGGTATGTCTGAAAATGGGGTATACCCCCAATTATAGCCATTTAGTAGGGATAATGATCAGCAAAACCATTGGGTACAATGGGGTACACGACATTTTCAGACAAACCCAGATTCATCGATGATTTTTCCGAGTAAAATCTGAGTTTTCCTCGGGGCATTTCCCGTTGCCACAAGCCTCAGGTGACCCTGGGAGATCTGAAAGTATCAGTTGATGCTTGGCGATCTCATCCAAGTCAAAGGGGGTTGGTTACTGGGGTTACATCTCCAGGAAAACCATGTCCTATTGCAGGTAATTCCCTTTGGATGGATAAAATTAATTCCCAAACAATCTTGGTAATTCCATGTTGATGTATGATGATATTCCCAACATCGGCTTTTTGTATGATCCATACCCTCTGGTGAACGTTTACATAGCAATGGAACATCACCATGCTATTAATGGGAAAATCCACTATTTCAATGGCCATGTTCAATAGCTTTTTGTATGTTCACCAGAGGCTAAGTGTATAGATATATCACATATGCCTATAAACCATAGTGAAATACATATATATATATATATATATAAATATATATATATATATAAATATATATATATATATATATACATATATATTATATATTATATATATACATATATATATATCCCCATCCCCATCTCCACCGCAGGATTGGTCCCAGCTGCAGA
>Ga0126342_10010901_pt1 | contig 16259 bp, 13 predicted proteins | sample Cyp1metagenome_FD_92528 | JGI IMG/M metagenome (GOLD analysis project Ga0126342, IMG submission 92528) | Coral microbial communities from Lord Howe Island, Old Settlement Bay, Australia - Cyphastrea 1 metagenome | ecosystem: Host-associated > Invertebrates > Cnidaria > Coral ... | reverse complement strand
ATATATATATATTATTCATATATATATATATATATATATTATTCATACATATATATATATATTATTCATATATATATTATTCATATATATATATATATTATTCATACATATATATATATATATATATTATTCATATATATATATATATATGTATATATTCGTAAACCAAATGCGCAAAATAGGGAGATAGACACAGCACGGTCAGTTTTTGTTTTTTTTCGGCTATTTTAGGCCCCGGAGGTGGAGAAGGTGGGGCAAGATGCCTTGGAGCTGTGCTGCCAGGTGGTGGACCTCGGGTCGCTTGGATCCCTGTGGATCATGTTGGATCCGTTGGATCCGTAAGGACTTGGACAAAAATAGGGGATATGTACCATGGAGAATCTATTACCCTCTGGTAAACTAACATAGCAATTGAAAATGGCCATTTATAGTGGATTTTCCCATTAAAAATGGTGATTTTCCATTGCTATGTTAGTTCACCAGAGGGTAATACACCTGTTGAATATGCTTGAATGATGGATAATATTGATAATATTCCATTTTAATCCAGTTTTAATGAGATGTGGTTAGTAAATTTGGATATTTGCTGACATTTGAATCATTTATGGATATGTTCTCTTTAGAATTGTGGCTCTGAGGGTAGCCCGACGATGGTAACTTTACTCCTGACAGGGGTAATAGCATCTAATAGCCCATAGTATCGAAGTGGCTTACTTACTTGGGATATGCACATGCGAGCAGAGATGTCCCAAGATGCCTGAGGACTTGGTCTATGTATACCGTAAAATTCGAAGTCTCTCCCTCTCACCCTCTCTTCATTCATACAGTGTACTGTAAGTTTCAGCCAAATCCATTGGCCCAATGGCATCCCAATTTGTGTTTTAGTGTTAAAACTTCATTGGTCGTTAGATCATTGGAAGGTTAAGTCCCAATTTTACCATGCTGCAGAACCTAATTCCCATCGCAATGGTTCATCCTAATGGATGTTTAGATTTCCAGAAAGTCGATGCTGAAAACTCCCCATCTTAGATGATCACATGTGATTTTTCACAATTTTCATGGTTTTTCAGCAGTGAAAACCAATGGTCCAATGGTTAAATCATGTTAAATCCACAGTGTTCATCGTGTAAATCCACATGTTTCATGTCTCAGCTTTCTTCGCCTTCCGAAACCGCATCAGGTTTCGCATCGCTGGCTATGTCGTGGAGGTGAAGGATTGTCGGGGTCCATCCGGTGCAGCCCCGGCGCGTGTGTACTATGCCAGAACCAAGGAGCAACGGAAGGCGCGATCTCCAATGGGTATGGAAATGTATAGAATCTGGGCATAGATCAACCGGTTGAACTATCGATTTTTCAGGGAAAACCCTTAGAAAGATGCCAAGTTTAGTGTGAAACCAGGAATTTCGATGATGTTTACCTCATATTTCCAGGTTTCCAAGGTTTATGTTTTCCATTTTGTGGGCGATGCCATCCCCACTTGCTTCAATATGCCTCAATTGCTTTGCTTGTCCTTTACAATCTATGGCGATTGAACTAACATTCTACCCCCCCAGCTGACATGCTGGACGATGACAAGGAAACACAACAACATCCAACTTGTGTTGCCCCCTCAGTGTTCACATAGCACCTGTATCCAAAATTTGATGGTCACGTTGGTGACTAGCGATCTAGGTGCGTGGATGACCCAAAGATACCCAAAGTGTATCTTTATTCATCCTTATTCCACCCAGGAATCTCGTTTCCCTGTTCATAAACATCTCTACGTGACCCGACCCGGGTAATCCCCGGTATATGAAGGGAACACTTGCAGAAGGGAGCAGCAGGGTTGATGAACAAACAGTTGCAAGCCCATCAGTTGTATTCTACCTTCAGTTGGTGGTTGCATGGCGTTCCCGTATGTATACGCACATAGATGTACATCATTTGATTTGCCCCATTCATCCCCATTATGTTAGACCTTCATGTTCGTTGGTGATAGTCTACCCATAGTTCTACAAGCCGGTGGTCGATATTCCCAAATAGAGAAACATCCGTCATCCCGTGTTTTTCAGGTTGAAGCATGTTGAATCTTTTAGCATCCTTTATTTTTGCTGATTCTTCGTATTCCACACCAAGTGTCCCTGAATTCAAGGGAACATGGAGAGATTTCAAGAAATTCTTCGTATACCCTCACCACGGTTGACCTGTAGAGTTTCCCGTTAACCATCCTGAAACCGTTCCTTAAAGGACTTCTCTGAAAGTTGGCCAACAAAAAAATATATCACAAAAGCATTGTATCGATGAACATCCCCTTCACATCCCCTTAAACTATCTCAAAATCCCATTAAGATATATATTAAGATCCCATGAAAATTGAAAAAATGAATGTGACATTCACGCCCCATTCAAAAAAAAAAACAATCAGATCAGTCAGATCCCATAAAACTCCCATAGATGCCATTTGTTCCATCCCTGGATCGCCAGGTAGATGAGGTGGAGTTCCTGGTGCCGCGCTTGCGGCAGACCTCGGGCCAGGCCATTTGGCAACGAGGCCATTTGGGTGATAGCGCTGATGTACCCTCTGGTAATGACTAACATAGCTATTGAAAATGGCCATTTATAGTGGATTTTCCCATTGAAACCTGATGATTTTCCATAGCTATGTTAGTTTACCAGAGGGTATCTGAATTTTAACATATTTTAACATATTTGGCTATTGATCAATACCTATGAAAATACCATGTTTAGGGGAATGAACAACCATGCCATAAATCCCAGCTATTTTGATGTGAACTACAGGGGTACAAGGTTTTGACACACTGCCATATTTTAACCATCTATCTGTCTATCTGAGTCTATCTGATTGTCTGTCTATCGATCTATCATGATCTATCTATCTGAGGTTGTTTAGTTTTAATGGAAATGACAGATAGACAGATGGATATCTATCTATCATTATCTATCGATCTAGAATGGAAATCCTCATCTATCTACTGTTTAATAAAGTTTAATTCCATTCTTGCTTGATGAATTTGATCATGACCTCAGGTCGTAACGTCCTTGGATGTTCTTTGGATTCGGGGAGCATCGGAGTCATCTTTAAATGGCCGCATGATAAGAGCGCTTTTTGTTCGTAGTGAATTGTTATGATTCAGCCAGAACCTTATTGTCTACCTGGAAGCAAAATGTCGCGAAATAAAGGTACTTAAGATATTTTTCCGGCAAAAAAGGTCACAAACACGATAAAAAGCGAACAGTTGTTGCTGTCTTTTAGACTTTTAGAACAAGCAGTGAGCGTGAAGCACCTAAATACAAAAAGTTCCAACATTACGTCCGTTTTCGCTTTCAAGATGAACAAGTGTTGGCTGACTCATTCATTCTAGACATTTCCAGCACTATTCCGTAAATTCCCGGCATAATTCCGCGAAATTCCGGCAACTATATCCAATCACAAGAATCTTGAATCACGGAACATTTGTATAAAAATTGCAATTTTTCGGAAAAAGAAGGAACAAGTCCTAAAACAAGAAAGCCCAACTGTGTTTTCCATTTGCACCTTTTTTTGGCATATTTTGGAGGCTCAAGGTAGGTTTTCTACATATTTGAATCAGGATAGGGTCGGAATATGGTGCAATCAACTTGTGAGTGGCTGAGAAGCCATCATTCCGGGAGCGGAACAGCACCAGGGTGACTAGCAATCCTTGGTCCAGGTTGGATGCTGAGATTTTGTAGTCCTTGGAAGGTTGGACATGGTAAGACTGTCCATTCCATGAGTTTTTCCCTCTGAAAACAAGTCCAGCCGATTTTGATCCTGGGATTTATATGGACTTATAATGTTTTAAATAAAGTTCAATATCTGAATCGGGATCCAAACAATATAAATCCCAGGATCCAAACAATATTTTTAATAAATATCTGAAACCAACCAATTATTTCCTTGTTTGAGATGGGTTGAACCGGCCAGGTGGCACCTATCAATTTCGTCTTCGCGGATGTTGTGACCGACGATCGGCTCCAGATCCCTATTCACTTCGGCAGGTGAGCTATGTGTAAAATGAGGCTGTAGTGGAATCCCCACCAATATTTATGAGTCCATGCAGACTTATCTGATTTGAATATTATTTAATATGACGGATATACTTTTTAAAATGAAACTGCTGGGGCTGGGGATATGTCGGATATGTTTCGTGATTTCACTGGATGGACTGTCCTGATCCAGGGCCAAATAGCCTTCGTCAGGAAGTCCCCTAACTGTGTTCTTTCCACGCAGAAGTGGAATAAATCCATGTTCTATCCCTGTTTGCTCACCGCTTACATTCAGGCAACCTCAATCATTTTTTCAGGAAACCCATGAAATTTGATTTTGAGGCAATGTTTCTTGTAGATTTTTTGTGGTGTCCCTGAAATATCTGAAATCGACCCAGGGATATATTGCGAACAAACAATAAATACTAATAAGCATTAATATGCTATAAATCAATACAGATCATCCATGATCATCCTAATAATAAACACAAATATAGTTTCCTGATGTTTCCTGCCACACTTTCTGCAAACTTTGCCAGGTGGTGTCTGACTGGTCTGTGGCCTTAAGTCTCACTGGCCGTTCCAGTCGCCCCAGTAAGCCACTGGGCGCCTCTGAGCGGATTTCACAGACCTGAGATTTCTCAGCGTTTCTGAGTCGTCGTAGTCATGGTGATGTTGCTGCCTGGCGGCTATGGATCAATACCCTGGACCCTATTAATTAATACTAATATACTATTTGTTGGGGGATGAACATCCATTTGCCAGCTATTTTGATGTTCACTGCCATGTATGATGGCTTTTGAGACTGTTATCGCTTGATATGGTGATATCCCGACTTAAGACTTGAGACGATGGTGACCGTGATTTTTGACCCTTGAGACGATGGTGTTCTTGCACGGAAAGAATAGGAAATTACCTATATATATGATGTTATGGATTCATATTCATATGGCCTTTTCTTCCCCTAAAGAATATGCTCTTTTGCCTAAAACATATCTACTGTAGGCATTTGACCCTCAAACAAGCTGGCGAATTTAATTGGACACGGTCCACGCCAAAAAGGCTGTAGTTTTCATATCAGGGAAAGCATCAAGAATTCCCAGAGGTCCTGGAAGCAGGGTGGGCTCTGGGAAGTTTTCTTCCCTGGTTGATTGTGTTGACCATGTTGTGACCAGCAAGACGACTCAGAAGCGCAGGTCAGTTGCTAATGTATCCAAAGATATCCAAAGTGGCCATGCTGATCAACAAAAAGTGGCCATGGATGACTACGATCATGCTGTGGTTGTCATAGGATTTCTCATCCCAGATTGGCAGGTAGCACTTCCCAGAGTGTTGCAGCATGTTGCAGCTGCCACACCTCGACTTGGCTGATGACCAGAAGGCTTGAAGCTCAATGATTTCTAGTTTTTTTTTTTTTTTAAAGAGTGTAGCATATTATATTATGACATATAAGAATAACAATAGTAATAATAATAATAATAATGATGATGATGATAATATTAATAATAATAGTATATACTGTAACTCTATAAAAAAAAACAAAAAAAAAACTATATTATATGGATAGTCAGATATGATGTTTGAAGAGTTGGTACCCCAAAATCGAATGAACTCTTTGACATATTTGCCGTTTGGGGGTATGTCCTTTCTTGAGACAAAGCCAGAAAAACCAAGATGCATAGCTCAAGATGAAATTTTCATAATTTTTCTGGTGGCTTGTTACATGTTGCTCTAATGTTTGGTTGATTTGGCTAAATATTGCTAAGGTTTACTGTCCCGAGCGCGAAGTTGGATTGACATGTGACCCTGACAGGAATAACCACAGAGGAGACTGCCATCGCCACATTGATGCGGAAAAAATGGGCGCAGTGGCGTGTTTCGAAGGGTTGGAAGAATTGCTTCAAGCAAATTGCTGCTTATCCAAAATGATCAAAAGAGAAACAGCTATCATATCCATCATAGAACACATGCCAGCACTGTCAAATGTGACGTTTTTTTTTAATGGAATTAAATGTGCATGACATGTTGTGACTGATTCCTTATGACTGGTTTCTCTGGAGACGGTCAGGTGTAACATGGTCAGGAGTTACCCCATTGCCATGTGTGCACCCTGCATGAACCTTTCATAATATGTTATTTTCCAATCCTTCCTTCAACCAATCCATTTTTGAATGTGATATTGAATTCCTGAAAGCTTCTTCCCATTATATCGCACAAGACATCCCCTTTCTATCCCCATTCCATCCCTATAGTATCCCTACAAATTTGGCTCTAGGTTTTATGTCCCATTCATATCACATCTATCCAATTCCAATAAATATCCCATAAAATGCTTGGTTGAATTTCATTTTCATAGCCCAGAGTTTTACCAGTACATCTCCATATCATGCCATGTTTCTCCATGTTATACCATTTTGATGGCCCACTTTTCCATAGCTATTGAACATCACCATGTAGAAGTAAATTGCAGTAAACCATCGAACTGAATGAGCCATTGCCATAGCATTTGTTACATAACCAGAGGCTATATCTATTCTTTCCAGTTGTATCCGCATTCACATCCCATTCTATCACCAGTTTTTGCATGCTGAAACCATGTTAAACCACGTTAAACCATGTTAAACCACGATTTTTGTTCATGCTTCCTCCCATTTTTTCATGGTGAAAACCAGGATTTTGTCCTAGTTCAACGGCTTCACCATGGATTTTCATGGTGAATCCTCCATGGAAACTGTTCGACGATTCGATGCCAGGCCTTGGACTCCATGTTCGAGACCACCTCGCTGCTGCCAGACGCCGCCCTGTCGGATGTCGTGGGAGCGTTGGGCCGCAACTTGAGGACCGACAGGGCGCCATGGCAACGGCACTTTGGGGGGAAAGCACCGGGCTTTTCCGAGCGGGTTTCTATTAGAAAACGATTAAAAACGTGGGATTTCATTGTAATGAGGTTTTCGATTATATACAATCCAAATCAATCCAATGAGGTATGTGGTTTCATTGTACAGTTTTATGTATCATATGCGTGATGTGTTTCAATGTTTGTAGAAACACCATGATGTTCAATTTCATGAGTGCATGATGTAAACATATGTAAAAAATAGATCTGACGTGCGTATACATTCCCATGTGTTTGTAGTATGCACACAATATTTGTGATATGGTTGTGCTGTTCCTACTGTTCAATGAGTAAACAGAGGGGTCACCCACACAGAATAGTCACAGTCGCAATGATAGATAAATGATGTAGCAACATTCTCGACGGTTCCCAACAAGGACAACATCTTTTGCGTATGGATCAAAAATTGGAGCACAATAGATTTGCAAGATGTTTGCAACAAGTTTAGTAGACACTTGTCCAATTTTTCAGGGCTTTGTTGTGAACAAACTGCAACAATTCCTCCGAACATGGTTTCATATAAGAGGAATATCATCAACCAGTATTCTGATATATTCTGATAATGATGTACTTGGGTGCGGCCATCAGCAAGAATTCATGATTTGGTACTTTTCGGATCGAAGATTCCTCAAACAATCCAGTTTCACGACGGGGAAATGATTCCACCAATGATGGGTTTCCAATACTGTCAATGCTTTCTAAATACTTGAATGGGATGAACATGAGTTGATTTCTGGAGAAAATTCGAATTGTTCTTTATCGAATTCTGGTCCAAAAAAGGGGCGATTTTCGGGATTCGGTTTGCTGGTGTGGCCATTGCTGGCGCCATTGCTGGCCTCATCCCTCATATTTCCCATGCAGGGAGTTGAGCAGAGAGCTGGGTTCCTCCACTTCCAGGACCACCAATGATGTTGAGGAGGGAGCTTTGATTCTGAACCGCATCGCCTTTGCCCCGGCGAGAGAGGTTTTCCATGGATTTAAATGGGACGATTGGGGCACCAAGATGCCCATTAAGCCATATTTATTGAACACTGAACATCATTGACCGTGTGTCTATGTCATATGTGTCTATGTCTTCAGCGCCATAGTCTTCTCATGTTTGCTCGAGGATTTCCAACTTGATTCTTTCAGACTTTTTGGGTGTTCCTCGTAGCTTTAAGACTGGCATCGCATGTGCCAGCGTGCCAATAAACCTGTCCTGTACTAGGGGCATGGTTGACCAGCCATCATAATCCTAGGTGGCTGACAAGAGACGTTAAACGAACATGGTGGAAAGCATGGATTCACTCTGATTCACTGTGGTCACCAGTGGCACAGCGTCTAGCTGAGGTGGAGCTGTGCAATTTTAACCTCGCTCGCCTCTTTGTCGTCGATGCCTTAGATGTTCTTCTTTGCAGGTCACAGGGAGCCCACACGGACCCCATGCACGGACCCCACAGGCAGCCACACAGGACGCTGGATTACTAGCTATGACAGTGGCGCTAGGTAAACTTGATATGCTAGATTGTGGTAGAGGGGTGATTGAAACGGACCTGAAATCATGAAACTGGCCAGGAATACGGAATTGATCAACCCTTTGGTAGACAATCATTACCCCTTTTGTACTGGATGTTAAGGTCTAATTTTCAATTGCTATGCCATAGTTATGCTGAAGCTGAATTGCAGGATGTGGGTGTGTCTGAAAACAGGAATTGTGACCCCCCAACATCAATTGATACGAATCGGGGATAGCCTATTTTCACACAAACCCAGAATATGACTGATTATGACTGCACGTTGTTATATTTATATTATATATATAATATATATACACATGTATCCATAGATATGTCCATAGATATATCTCACCACACTTCATATATGATCCCGCGAGGTTTGGGACAGCGTGTTGAAGACCATCACTGAGGCATCAGCAGGGCTGGTGGTCCCTGATACACTGCTGAACTGACATCATCAATTGGTAGCAATAATGCAATATAATATGCATAGTACTTGTAGTACCAGAATTTAGTAGCCCAATCATGGTGTTCAAAGATGTTTTTAATCATATTTGATATATTTCCGTGAGTTCCATATGAGTTTTAGGGGTGTATTGCGTTTGCTTGTCACTTCTCATCACTATCCCCTGAAAATCGAGCTTGGGGAGGAATGTTTAGTGACTCATCATGCCCGAAATGCAAACAAAATGGCAAGTCAACTAATCCATGTCATGCCATGTTCGCCAATTCAGCAGATGTTGATTATGTACAGGCTGTAAACACCAACTTTATCAGTTTTACTGTATCACTTATATGGCAGTGTGTCAAAACCTTGTACCCCTGGTGAACATCAAAATAGCTGGTAAATGGATGTTCATTCCCCTAAAAATGGTATTAATAGGTATTGACCCATACCCATATCACTTATATCCCCATATTATCATGGTTTTTCAACCACCATACTGTATTCGTTCCATCCGGTTATGTCCGCCGTTGGGAGGTTTGCACTGCCGAGGACCGGCCAGAGTTTGGACCCTGGCATGTCGGTTGTCTCACCAGCTGATGATGATGACTTACTGGTGCTAAACGTAGGGATGGGAATGGATGGGAATGGGGGTTGCTGGGATTATCATTGCTAGTGGTTATGGATTATTCCCGAAAATTCCCATAATTCCCTGCTAAGCACCATGATGATGATGATGATGATGATGATCTCGTGATGTTATGATCTCACAAGCTCATGATAGCATGATTGCAAAGGAAAGAATGACAAACAGCCTATGCGAGGCTCAAGAGTTTAGCTGCCAGCGCTTTGTGCCGCATCTTAGAGCAGGCAGGATTTGAGGAGCTTGTTTGTGTTTTCATGTGTTTCCGCTCATGTTAATGTTATATCAATTTATATCAACTTCTATATTTGTGTATATATGTGCGCGTGTATCTCCATGTGCATATGTATGTATATATATATATGTGTTAATCTATTGAAGCATCAGTAAGATGAGACGAACAACACATTAAATGGGTTTTGATAGAGGGGGAAATGTCACACTATATCAACGTCTATCGATGATACTGTAGGCTGTAGACCTTGGTGCCGCCCCTCAGCCCTGATATGCTTGGATAAATCAGACATCCGGGGTCAGACACATCAAACATGAAAAACACACATATTTGTTATAGTAACTAATAGTAGTCATTAAATTCAAGATGTTCAACGATCACCAAACCGCATCAGTTCAGCAAGCTCCTCTGGCATCAGCCGTTCATGCCAGTTCCTTTCGCTTGTAGGCCTTGCGGAAAGGCGCCTTGGCGATGGCTGAGAAGCCGGAGGTGAGATTTTCCGAGGGGTATAGCCATGAGATGTGATATATAAGGATTAATATAAGTATTATATAGGCAGCATTGATGCCCCAGATCATTGATATAGAGTTGGTTATATATATATATAATACGTATATATATATATAAATATATTATTTTTGTATATATAGATTCACATTTGCCGCTGTCGATTGTGGGAATAGAATGATGGTCAAGGCTTGATCCCAAGCCTTGATGCAGAAAAAAAGACTCGATTTACCGTTGTGCTGAAAAAAAGGCATCACATACACAAGATGTAAAACATGGGCAATATATATATATATATATTGTATATTGTGTATATTGTATATATATAAATAATATTAGATACCTGGCTTTCAAAATGTCAGGAAGCACAAGATGAGCTGCTGAAACATTTGGAGGTCGGAACATGTGGGGAATCAATGCGGCTGCGGTTCATTTCTTGTGACTTCGTCCCAAATTGGGGGGAGGTTCTGAAAACTGGGGGTCCCCAAAACCATAGGTTTCAAAAGCAAAGTGGTCTAATTTGGGATGATTTGGGGTACCACCCATTTTTGGACATCTCCTTTTGGGTCTAAATCACAGAAACCTACTAATGCGGCCCGTTTTTCCGCAACGATGGCTTCACTTTGCCAGGTTCTTTTGAAAAGCCAGCACGACTTCACACGTGCTCGGATATGCGAGGCATGGTGCATGGTGCCAACATGTGCCAACAACACTGTCCTTTAGAACATTGACTTTTTGCATTTCTTGCCAAGCATCCAAGCATTTTTCTGAATTGGCTTAACTATGCTTAACTAGTAACTGGTTGCCTATTTGAACAATGCTAAAAAAAAGAATGTCTATTCCATCCTATTCCAACATAAATCGATCAGCCTTGCCATTGAAGCCCTGATCGCCAGGGGCTGCTAAGCATTCTGCAAACCTCTGGGCAAGAGTTACAGCCTACAGTGCGCACGGGATCAGTTGAGGGACAGGGATTGTGCCACACAGAAGTGAACCACTTTTGCAAACGGGTGACACTGTTTACATCTTTTTTTGTTGATCAATATCACGCACATCAAGTTGAAAAGTGCATATATACAGTATATTCTATACATATTTTTCATGTTTATAATAAGTATATATATATTGTTATTATTATTGTTATTATTAATGTTATTATTATTGTTATTGCTATTCTTTCTATTTTTATTACCATTGCTATTATGTGCATGTGTACGTTTCGGTATCGATATGCTTCCCATATTGTGGCGAGGCTTGGGGCACCATGCCCGGGGGCCTCAACTGGGGATGCCGTGAGAAGTTTTGCCGAAATTCGCAATGATGATGCCTAGAATGTGCCCAGATATGCCTAAGATATGACATAGACATATATATATATATGACATATATATATATACACATATTGTGTATATATATATACTTACATATGCATATATTTACATATATATATATACACATGTACATATACATGTTATTATTATTATTATTATTGTTATTGTTATTTATATATTACTACTTTTATACACATAGAAAAAAGCTCCCAACTCCATATCTCACTGCAGACAATTGTTCTTAAAGCATCTTGAAGGGACCAGCCATGGTTGCATCAAGGTTATGCCACACAAAGTGATTTGAAAAATCTGACCGTTTTACACCCGTATGTTTTCCTGTGTTTGAGGCTAAGGCGGCTAAGAATCAGAGGTTCAACAGTTGAACATGGTGATTTTTTCGCGAAGAAACTCGGATAAACCGATCCATTGAAGTCTCGGTATCTCCGCAGCTTTGGCACCAGCATTCCGCCAACTCCGTCCAGTAGGGGAGGCTCCGGGTGTCCGAGTGCGGAGGCTACGTGATGTTTGGTGGAGATATGGGTCAAGAATCATCAAACAAAATCAAAAAAAAGTGACAAGGTAAGACTCCACAACTTGTTTTGTCCATCATCCAACCTTGAGGATGCTGTTGACAACCACCTGGATCTGATGTTTTTCGATGTTTTTCCCCCATGTCAAGTCAAGGGACGCCAAAGTAGCAAGCCTGAAGTGTGCTGGTCGGGATTGTTTTAAATGCATTTAGTTTCTATTAGGCATGATGACCCAAAAACAACAAAACATGGGATAAACCAAGCTGGGAGACGCACTTACCAACTGGGACCATTGAGCCAGGACGCAACGGACGTTGGCAATGGTGCAAGAAGAGGGTGCTCCCATGCAGGCACAGTCCTTGCGCAAGCGTGCTCGGATGCAGGTGTTTTGTCAATGTCAACGTGTCAATGTATATATGTCAACTCCGCATGAGTTCATTTGAAAAACAGGGTTTATATGGGTTTATACATATATGGCTTGGCATTCGATGTATCTGCATTTCTTACGACTGACTCTCTGTGCTTGCCAAGTCTAAGTGGTCAAGGGCAAGACACGAGGGCCTGGGACAAATTTGGGACGGAAAAAAACATGATTTCCTCCCAATTTCCGTTAATTAACTGAGAGATGGTGTTGGTGTTGAGGCTACGGTGCTGGCGTCCTGTTTTTGATTAAGCCCTGGCTGCCGAAGTACGCCAGGTCGACAGTGATGAAGGGATTGAGCTTTACAATGCCCTTGTGGTTGAAGTCCTCTCCAGCCACTTGATATGCAAATGGGCAGAGTCCAACGTGTATGAATCAAAGGTGATTCGACCACCTTCAATGCGATTCTTACTACGTAAATTTCACGCGTAAATACAATAGTTATTACGTAATTATATATAATTGTACATACGTATGAGTGAATCAATGGACAGATTCATGTGTATATATATACATGTACATATGTTTGCACCTGCACAATGTATTTGTTTTGGGTGAGTTTGTGCGACACAGCTGCAGCCATGGGGATGACCAGACCCAATGCGCCCTGTTAGCGCCCCTGTTTGGTGAGGTCAAGAGCTGATGGCAACTGTGGCTGAATTTAACGGTTTGATGTTCGGACATGGGGGATGATCTGGCTTTGGGAATAGGGTGTACTCTCTATATCTATGTTTAAAGGGAAACGATGAGAATCCATTGGAATTGGGGCACCTTATTTTCAGACAAAGTCAAAATCATGGTAAATGCTCACAGTTGAGTATGTACCCGTAAACATTTGCAAAAAATGTTAACAGAATGGAATCATATGTAAGGCAACATGTTCATGGTAATGTTCAAACGCAGTGTTTGGGGAGACACAAGCAATTTATCACACTAAACAGCAAGCATTTTTCCATCAACCACATGTTTGCATCATGGAATGCAGTAAGATGCAGTAAGACATTATGGGATTTCACAGACATCACGCAGGAAAGCCGCAAGTGTTGTAGCACCATTTATATGGCGCTGTTTTTGACCTGGCAGGTGAGTGGCATTTCTTCATTGTTGGTTTCCCACTTTGTCACATAGTGTTTTCCCCACCGCGTAGAACATGATATGGGTGCGGGCTGAGCGATTCAAAGCCACAACGACCTAACCATAAATCAGTATAAATCATCCCCAAAGTGATTTGAGTGCCTGATTTCAGCTCATTTTACGGTTAATTGCCGGTTACAACACGTTAATTGCCTTGAATATCCCCCATGTTTGACCCTGCTTCCAGAATGGGGTCTGTTGAGGTGCCGGGAACCAAGTTGATGAGAGCCGAGAAGCAGCCTCTTGACAGAATGGCGCTTTCTTGGTGCCTGGGAGGTTTTGATAAATCTATGGTTAATCTATGGTTAATCTATGGTTCATCTATGGATTGTTGCATGGTTTTGCTTCCCAGGAAACCAAGGTACAAGTTCAATTGAAGCTTCTGTGGCGTATGTTCCGGACATTTAAGGTATGTATCACCCTGCAAAGTAGGGCAAGTTCTTGGAGTCTGACTGATGAAGTGACTGCTAAGTCTGATTCCCAGACCCCATGAGTATACTGACAGTGTAGTAAAGGTGGTGGGGCTTCCCTATATTGGGAGATGCTAACAGTGAACGGCCCCTATTGTGTCCCCAAATCGGTGGTATGTGCATTATATCACTGCAGGATTGGCTATCTTCGCAATAAGACAAGGATGTGACACGCTAAGATCGAAAGAGGTTTGTGGTTTGGACTCTCTCTCTCTCTCTCTATGATGGTAAAAACCGGTGGATCATCGGTGGATAACCGGTGGTTTCTTGGGTGAAGATCTTCCAATGAACCAAGGCTTCTCATTTATCACTACGCAGCCAAAGTGCATGAGTTCCGCGAGCAGATCCTGTCCCTTTGGCGTGGAGAGAGTGAGGTTCCACAGGAGGTGCGGGGCACAGAATGGGCTGGTTAATTAATAGAAAAATCATGAAAAACCTACAGGAAACCATGTTTGTTCCCACAGAATGTGGGAAAAAAACTGCAGATTTTCTCTTCCAATTCCGGGATGGATCTTGATTTGGCGAAGTGAAATGCTGCAACAATGTAATCAATGTTAAACTTTAAACAGATGTTAGCCACCCAGTTTTCGGGTGTTAAAACGTGTTAAAACATTCAACAACCATGGTGTCCTCTTACTTCTTGGTATTGGATCATAGGAAAATCTGCAGGAACATCTGCAGATTGTCCATTCACCCAATCCATTGATTTATCCAATCGATGTATTTGGGATATATTTGGGATAAACATACCCCATTGATCCATATTGATCCCCCATATGCGATAGATATATCGCGATTAGCAGTTCCTTGGCAGGGCCTGGCGGAGCCTTTCTTGAGCTGCGTGCGGAAGCTGAAGACGTCTTGGCAGGACAGCAGGGCGACCTTGTGATGCGATCTGGGAAGATTTGGGAAGATCTGGAAGGTGAAGAGGTGGGAAATGGTGGGAAACTGAAACTCTTGTTTTATCTTGTTTTCATATTTTGGTCTCAGAATTGTATATAGACTAATAGATCTAATAGGGAACGAAATATGTAGACTATTGTAATCTATTGTATACTGTAGAATTATCCAGTTATTGGAGATATCATGGCATTATCATGGGATTCTCATGGGATGCAGTGAAATCACCTCCACCTGGTCCTTCGTGAAGCTGACAGGACCAGGGGAAGTGGACGGCCACCGTGAAAGCCAAGAAGGTACGGCCGGTACGGCCGGGCCACGGGGCGATGTGAAGTATGGTGAAAAAAGCCTCTGGTAACCTGAAAAAAATGGCGAACAACGACCCAGCCATAGATATATACTTTACTACTGATCTACCCATTATACATGGTGATTTTGCATCATTGTCTTTTGTATTTCAAATTATTGAAGGGTATTTGTGATCATATCCGATCATGTGGACACTCATAATCAATGCATATTATCGCTTCACGTCAGTGATCATAGCTAGACTTTGCCGCCGACATTCCCACAGGAACATCTTGAACTCAACAAGGATTGGGAGCAAGTCATGTGAACATACATATTATATTTTATGCAATATGTGAATTAACTAAATTATACACATGCTCGAAAAAGCGCAAATAAATGCTCATTCGAGAGATTATGATTTTTGAGTTGTTGTTCTTCACATAAGCGTAATTGCACCACGTTTGGCATTCTTGTACTTTGTGCATTTTGAAGCCAAAATTATGAGCGTATTTTCTGAGAAAATAAGCGTAACAGGGAAAAAAACGTCAAGACCCGCCCGTCAAAAAACACATGCGTGTTTTCTAGCATTCAAAGTTAGAAAGAGCGTAAATCCAACTGAAAACTGCTATGAGCAGAAACAAAGTGCTAAGTGAAGATCCATGGCCAGGTATACGTCATGAAGCTAGAATAAATATATAATTTATGATTTATAATATATATATATATATATTTATATTTATAATAATACTTAGTGTATTTATATACTTTACTCATGCATGAATCTACAAACTATATATTATGTATACATTAATGCCAACACCGGATTAATAACCCCCCCCCCCAGAAGGTAGGGGGGTACCTTCTGGCTAGTTTTCTTGACGACCCCTTAATAATAAGCAACTCTGAACCATAAAACTTTGGATATGGCTTACGTCAATTAGATCTTAATAGAATT
>Ga0126342_10010900_pt1 | contig 16260 bp, 7 predicted proteins | sample Cyp1metagenome_FD_92528 | JGI IMG/M metagenome (GOLD analysis project Ga0126342, IMG submission 92528) | Coral microbial communities from Lord Howe Island, Old Settlement Bay, Australia - Cyphastrea 1 metagenome | ecosystem: Host-associated > Invertebrates > Cnidaria > Coral ... | reverse complement strand
TGGCGCACTCCTTTCGCGGAGCTTTCGCACGGCTTTCGCGCGTGGAGGTTTTGCTTTCGCGGAAGGTTCCCTACATGAACCCGAATACTAAATCCCTTTATGGATGTTTTTGATGCTGCTCAACTATAAATGGCAATTTTCAATAGCTATGTTTTTTTCAACTGGGGATCTCTGGGATTTTTAAAACTGGAGATCAATTGGGATATCAATGGAATATACCCTCTGGTAAACCTTTACAGTTTGCGAACTGGAAAATGGCCCAGTCGAAATAGTGGATGGAATTCCAGCTATGAAATGGTGGATCTTTCCAGTTCGTTTTTTGTTCACGTTTACCAGGCCGGGTAATTCATGAAATATCTCGATATTCCCATGAAATCCCTCGATATATCTTGGCTAAATCCACCATGTCCGAAAAGGTCATCGAACGAAGCCAATGGCTGTTCCACGACTGTGTCAGTTTGAGGGTATCCCGGAATGGGTACAAGGTGAGGGCCCTATGGCCCTATGGTCATGTTTGGCGCTTACACCCATGAAAACTAAGCCCAACAGTTAACCAAGTGACTTGCGTCAACCTGTCGCGATTTCGTAAGGCTGGGGGCCTCACCTTGTAGCTAAGTTGGTTTGGTTCAGGAGCTCAACTAGGGTTTACGGTAGATAACGGTAGAGATATCTATAGCATTCTATAGCTAGATGGGTTGTAACCCCAGGAATCAGAGGTCAGCCATTCACGTGCGACGAACTTGTGCCGATCACTTGCGACGAAGGGTCCTCATCCTTGCGACGAAGATTTCACCCACTATTATATAAGCCAGGGATTCCTTTGGGGTGTTTAACCATGAGGGGTCAGGGATTGTATGTTCATTATCATCATGAGATACCCTCTGTCTCGATGAAACTATAACAATCATAGAAAAAAAAACAAAAAACATATTTTTGGATGGTTAAATCATGTGAAATCTCCATGCTCATAGATACACTCTGGTAATTTAACATAGCTATTGAAAATGACTATTTATAGTGGATTTTCCCATTGAAAATGGTGATTTTCCATAGCTATGTTAGTTTACCAGAGGGTAAATCAGAAGTGATGCATGAAATCCCATGAAATCCCCCATGGTTTCACCCCATTTTTCCGGGGATTTCACCCCATGTTGAAATCCACCCAGCCAGCCTGAGAGCTGCACCAGGCGCACCGGTGGCGGTGGCAACGTGGTGGTGGTGGTGGACGTCAGAGTTCGGGTGGTGCTCGTGTTGGTGGCCACCTCGGAAGGTTTTTCGGCCGGAAGGTGATCCCATGACTCATAGATATTGAAGGGATGAAGTGACTAGTTATGTAGTTATGTAGTTATAATCATCTAGATATGATTAGTTATATAGTCCGACTCTTATTTTTCAGTGAGTATTTTTTCATAGCTTCAATACTCATCATACATATATATACATCATATATATAATATATAGTATATATAATATTTAATATTGAAGCTATGTTTACCAGCTTTGCTGTACAAGTAATTCATCCAGATCAAAAAAAAAAAAACGCGAGGGTGAAATCCCGGGCCTCGCCAAGCGTGCCAAGTCATTGGGTATCCAATGGAGAAAAAACGGGGATATGTCATGGGAATATCCAACTTTTATATGTGGTGAATTGGTAAATGAAGATCATCCAATATATACTGGCATTATATATATATATATATTAATGGGATTTTAATGGGATTTCAATGGTTAATGATGATGGTTAATAATGGTTAATAGATGGTTAATGACGGTTAATAATAATCTGCTTGGTGGTTTTTCGCCCTACCCCTCTGAAAAATGATGGTTCGTGAGTTCGTCAGTTGGGATCTGTAAAATTCCCAACTTTTCATGGAAAGTCATAATCCATTCCATGGTTCCAGTCACCACCAACCAGGTACAGTATGTAATGGGAATGTGATGGAAACGCCATGGAAAAAAAAAATCGGGATTTCTAGAGTCCCCTGGAATCGAAATGGGACTGAATTAAAATCGACAGGTTGACGCAAATAACTTGGTTAACTAGGATTTACCCTCTGGTAAACTAACATAGCTATTGAAAATGGCCATTTTTAGTGAGTTTTCGCATTAAAAATGGTGATTTTCCATAGCTATGTTAAATTACCAGAGGGTATGTTGGATATAACTTATATAACTATAAAAGTGTATGCTTTCCAGACATATACGCTCCATATGGTCTACAATGTTGGCAACTAAGTTCAGTTCCAGTGAACTAAGTGGATATAACTATCATTCTAGGACATATATCCCAACAAACATGGGGGCTTTCGTTCACCATTGTTTAACCCTTCCTGCAACCCACCGAGATCTGAAACAAACCTTCGATCCGAGGCGCGGGGTAAATACCGCAATTCTTCACCAAACCTCGATTTTGGCCATGTCGAATTGCAGATGATCAGATGATGTTCTCATTCAAATGCCCATTCACAGGAAAAAATCCGTTGCTGCTATGTGTGATTACAGGAGGCTATTAACAAATTTATTCTGAACCGGATGCAAACGGTTTGAGCAACTGTGGGGAACAGTCACATCAGGAAGGTCAGGTTTGGTCAGCGACTGTTCTATCCCGTGCCATTAAACTGGCGGTTTGTATATAGATATTCCCATTATGGGCTCTAGTAATATCAAACTAGGTAGGTTGATCTCCCCCATACAATAGCCAATCAACAAGAATATTTGCCATAATCCAAATATGCTATGTATATATAAAGATATGGTCGTCCATCCTGTATTGGGAATACTTACAGGGGCAATTGTCAATCCCTATCAATGAATTGATGACCCTCCAATATAAATCCATGACATATCCCTATGAGACTCCCATTCCCCGTATGTCTCGGGAGAAAAAGGGGGTTTCCATAGATGGGGGTTGATCAAAATGGATGGTTTACAATGGAAAATGATATTAAAATGAATAATTTAGCGGTACCCCTATTTCAGGACACCTCCATATCCCTTCTTGGCGGTGCAGTCCCACTAACACATGGGTTACATGACTATCGTTGTAGGAGCCCATATTACAACAACAAACATGGAGGTTCAATTCCAAGCGTTATACCCATTGACTAATAACCCCAACAAAGCTCCCAAGTATATTCCAACCAACTTAGCTATCATCAATCAGGTAAAATGCCATTAGATCCCCATAAATCAGCTATAACTCCCAAGAATTAGTTATAGTAGTATAAGAGTCAATGGGATTTGTAAACATAATCATCATTATAATATCATAAGTTATAATTATGGTTGGATTTATTCTCCTAATATAACTCCCAATCATTAGTCAACTACTTGGAGTATCATCCCGCTTCGTAAGTGCTTAATAACCCATGGTTAGTAAGTCCCCTAAGTCGGGTTATCCTACATACATATTACATATATATATACATACATGATCATACATACATACATGCATACATAATGAGGGTAAAAATAATAAACCGCCCATTTGTCAATGGTTTATACCATCTATAAAAATGGTGATGACTGAAGGATGGCTTATGACATTGTTTTACCCACATTCTATGGGTTATAACATGTTAGAAAACCCCAGTTACTAGCCACCAAGTCCCAAAAGATCTTCGTTCGTCGCCAAAAAAAAAATGCCAAGACGCAGTCGTCCAAGCACGACACCTCGTCCACCGAAGCATCATCCGATACGTCCCTGTGGGGCTTCGCAGTGGGGTTTTCCAAAGGGTTGGCGAGTGCAATACCTAGGGCCTCTGGTCAATGGGATTTTTTTCGGATCTTGAAATGAAGGTACGTTAGTACCATATTTTTTGCCATATTTTATGGGGATGTTCCCTGAAATTTAGGCCTGAAAAATAGGCCTTATATATGGTAGGTACCTCCAATTTAGGATCCTGAAATGGCAATTGATCTGGTAAACATAGCCTTTGGTAAACGTTTACATAACTATGGAACATCACGATGTTTAATGGGTAACTCAATGATTTCTATGGAATTTTTCAATAGCTATGTTAAATTGCCAGAGGGTAGCTATGGAAATTAATATATAGTGCGATGAATTACCTTTTATAAATGGTGATTGTCCATAGCTATGTTAAATGACCAGAGGGTAAGTCCAATAACTGGGTTTATGGTAGAGAATGGTAGAATATGGTAGATATATCTAAAATTCCATGGAGACTAACCAACTTATACTTGGAGGGCACCAATTAAAGTGCCACATTTGGAGGGGTCGTGTCAAGTGTGATATGTTTTAGTGTATCAAAAAAACATGTTTGAATCCCAATTCTCCTCCCCACTTGGAAGTGCAGTTCCGGGCTTCACTAAGTGGATATATGTATAATCATAGTTATAGGGCTTATATCCCAACAAACATTGAGATTTAGTTCACCATGGTTGTAACTCATATCCCACGAATATTCCAATATATCCCCATTATACCACCATGATTCTTGCTTATATTCCCATGAAATCCCATTAAATCACCATTTAATCCTATTAAATCCCATGAAATCACCATTAAATCATCATTAAATCCCACTAAATCCCATCAAATCCCATGAAATCACCATGAAATCACCATTATATAGATGATCATAAAAGTTTCACCTCTGACCTGCAACCCCTGCCCAGAGGTACCCTTCGCGCCCCTTGACCCAGCTACCCGGTGTTGTTGCAGAAATCCGTGCAGTTCTGCTCGCAGACGCTGTCAAGGCGTCGGAAGCTGGCCGGGGTTCAAACGCGGAAAAATTTTCAGATTTGACCAGCAATGGTTGGTGAACACGTTGGATTTGGATGAACCTGAAATACCCTCTGGTATACTAACATAGCTATGGAAAATCACCATTTTTAATGGGAAAATCCACTATTAATGGCCATTTTCAATAGCTATGTTAAATTACCAGAGGGTAGTTGGGACAATTTTGGATGAACCAGCAACCTGTTGCATTAATCAGAAAACTGGGGGAAAAAATCGTGGCACTGCTGTGTATAACCAGCAGTTTGATGTGGTTCCAGCGGGATAGCGGCTATGCATAATCTATGATAAATCCATATAAATCCCTGGTTTGTTGGGAAACCAAACTGACCAAACATGCCGTTCCAGAGCCCGGGCAAAACAAACCATGGCGATTGGTCCATGGGGAAACCGTTCAGAATATGATCCACATAAATGGTGGCTTTTCCACATCTATCTGGGTAAATTATCATATTTCACCAACCTGAATTGTTGGGCCATAAAAGGGGATCATTTCCCGCAATCTAACTATGAAATCATAGTGAGGGAGAACAGTTAGGTCGTGATGAAATTTACCCAGATCGTGATGTTAGTTTGTTGTAAGCTCATCTATTCAATCGTAGGATGATCGTCCAGCGATTCCTGGGTTTGCTACCCCCCCAACTACTTCAGGCTCCTTTTGACGCCTGTTTTGGCCATCAGGGTCAAAATGCAAGAGCCGCTCTGGGCCTCAAGTTATCATTTTTGTACCCTCTGGTAAACTAACGTATCTATGGAAAATCACCATTTTTAATGGGAAAACTCACTATAAATGGCATTAAATGGCCATGTTCAATAGCTATGTTAGTTTACCAGAGGGTAAATCCTATGTTTATTGAAAATCCCATATTTTTGCTCCATCCAATCCGTCATGAATCCCCATGTCCGTCATATCCAACCATGTTTTAAAAAGGCTCAAAATACCGTGGGTTTTTCCCATGGTTTCTCGGTGACCTGGACGTCTCATCATCCTCATCAAACAGGTCGCTCAAGCGCCGAGTGGAATCCTGGACAGCTTCGATGCGTGGCACCGGGGGCGAGGAAGCCCCTTCCCACGGGGAAGAAAAACACATCCGCCAGGTCGATTTTTACACAGATTAACCATGGAAGTCCGGAAAAAAAACAATTCTCAGAGGAAAAAACCTCCTACCCTCTGGTAAACATACAAAAAACTGATGGGGAAATCACCATGTTCAATGGGTAAATCCACTATTTCTATGGCTACTTGCAAGTTCGCAAACTCTTAGTTTACCAGAGGCTAATCTTTGCAACGGATTGTCCCACCACAAGGATCTACCACTAAACATCAGATGGTTAGTGATGTCATTAATCCTTTACATGACTATTACACCCCCCCATTAAAAATGTTAAAACCCTTACTACCTAAGCTACTAACTTTCAAATTTGAAATCCCGTTGAATCACACTACCCTCTGGTAATTTGTTACATAGCTATTGAAAATGGCCATTTATGGTGGATCTACCCATTGAAAATGGTGATTTTCCATAGTTATGTAAAAGTTTACCGGAGGGTAAATCACATAAAATCACACATAATCACCATTGTCCCACCATAACTCACCTCCCCTTCTGAGTTCTCCAACCAAGTACGCCCTCCGTTTCCCTGTCAGGTCGTTTCCCGGTCCTGCGTGCTGACCATGGAGTACGACGTCCGCAGCAAGGAGCCTTGGCGCACAACCCTTGGTCAACTCTTTGGTTGCTGGGGGATATGACGAAGTAGTGGGCTTACTTGGTTGAGGGGACCGGGGGAGGTGAGTTATGGTGGGACAATGGTGATTAAGTGTGATTTTATGTGATTTACCCTCTGGTGAACTAACAGTTTGCGAACTGGAAAATTACCATGTTTAATAGGTAAATCCACTATAAATGGGCCATTTTCAATAGCTTATAACCAACTGGTTGGTGGTTGACCTACCCCTCTGAAAAATATGATTTCGTCAGTTGGGATGATTATTCCCAATATATGGAAAAATATTTAAAAAATGTTCCAAACCACCAACCAGTATGAGTGGGGCTATTGAAATGTGTTGGTTGAATGCTGAAATCCCCGACACTTAGTATTTAACATGTAGCCACCATTTCAAACGGTCCTTAACCAACTGGCTTTTGGGTTCCCAGGTGTATATAATATCATATATCCCACTATTCTATTCCACTATAGTCCTCATGAATCCCATTCATCTTAAATATCATACATATATTCCATTATCCATGATATCATATATCCCATATATTGTATCATATCATATATCCCACTTTATCCTCATGAATATTCCATTATATTCCATTAATATCCTAAATTAGATCCACGATGATCCACGTAAATCTCCGGATTTAAGCCCAGTGAAATCAGCAAAAAAACGAATGCCCAGCGGCCCAAATTGTATCGTGTCCACCTCGAACGACGCCGGCCGGGGTAGGCCTGTGCGATCGTGCCTCGGAGCGCTTCGAAACCGTTGTTTCGGGCTTCGCCAATGGCGCCGCCGTTGAGGTGACTGAACTAACAGAAAATCGGATTTCAACAACAAAAATGGGGATTTAGCTTAATCCCTTAACCAACACAAATTGGGGGTTGACCAACAGAAATTGTGACTGAACCATTTTGATTGAAATGCCAAGAATGCGGATTTCATCAGCAACATGTCTATAGTTTAATCAGCAAACATGGTGAGTTCAGCGGCAAAAGTTCGACTTTGACCAACAAGTTCATCAGCCACGTGGCTGGAAAGTCCTCCACTTAGTTTCGGGCTTATGTTCCTGTTCAAACACCATTGATGTACCCGGCCTGGTAAACGTTAACAAAAAATATGGAAAGATCCACCATGCTATTAATGGGAAAATACACTATAAATTATCATTGATGTATGATTTTGCATTGCCATATTTAAGATGACTAAAGGAGGGTTTTTAGGAGGGTACTATTCGGTGGTCCATTCCACTTAGAAAGTGGCTTACAACACCGGGGCAATGTGCGGTGAACTAACCCACTTAGGAACTGGTGTGACCACCATATCATGATATATTGATATATCCAATGTAAATCCAATCGGTAGCCTAGTTATGAATAGATCAACCAATTTATCCATCAATCATCAACGATGATTAACATCCCCACATAAGTCTTGATTATAAATCCCCATTTGTTTGGGGGCGAAATGAATCTTGTCTAAATCACTATGCTTTTTCCTGCTGAAAATCATCGGTTCAATTGCTGAATTTTCACAGCTACCTTCTGGTGTTGTTTGTATATAGCTATGGAAACCATTGCATTCCCATTAATTATTTCAGTTGGTTAAATCCCACTGAAATGCCGCCCTGTGGTGGGTCTGAAATTTCTTTGTACCACCTGCCATGCCGTCATTTCATCAGTTCCCTACGAGAAATTGCCCTTTTCAGATACAAGGTGGTGCCCCAGTTCGCTAGCTAAGTTGGTGCAAATAAGTCCAATTAATCTAGGGTTAATTAGGGGGTTATATCGAACTAGTTTTCATGGGGATTATAAACCAACAAACATCACTAGGCGGGCACCACCAACCGTACACAAAGGGCCCTTCTTCTGCCCAGGTTGCTGGTCGAACTGCCAAAGGGATCGCTGGGGAAGAAAGCTCTGGTCCTGACAGTTTGTCACAGTTCGGACCAGTTCGTTTTCAAGAAGAAGTGTCCAGAAAAAATGAGAAACCATTAGGGGCAAATGGAAGTTCAAGATGGAGGAAAATCAATGAAAATGGTTAGTTGCTTATAAATCTTAGAACTTGTTCAATCCTTGGTTTAAATCCCCATGAAATCACCATGAAATCCGGATCACAAAAAAGCCCCCAGCCCCAAACGCCCACGCCCACGCCCCGTCCTGTCAGCCTCAGACCAGTCGTGCACCGCCGCGCACCTGGCGTACTGGTTGGTGGTGCAATAACCATCTTGAAAAATATGAGTTCGTCAATGGGAAGGATGACATCCATTGACATCCCATATACTATGGAAAAATGCAAAATGCTCCAAACCACCAACCAGTATTTATATTTGTATATGTCATAGATATGTATATATATATATATACAAATCTATATATATATATATTGTCACGTTGTAAACATCTATGTATACATATATATATATATATGTATCTATATTCTCTATTGGATGACAAACCCTGGTTTTTCACGGTTCTTCAAAAATCGGCACCTCCAAAAGTTTCGGCCTCCAAGTCTCGACTTGGAAGGGGGGCACCAAGATGACACCATTCACTACTTCAGCGTGCATCCACGTTACCCTCTGGTAAACTAACAGTTAGCTATTGAAAATGGCCATTTATAGTGAGATTTCCCATTAAAAATGATGATTTTCCATAGCTATGTTAGTTTACCAGAGGGTAGTGGTCAGTAATCTATAGATGATGAGTGGGTGGTATCCCGGTTGCTGGTTTCAATCCCTCTGAAAAATGATAGAGTTCGTCAGTTGGGATGATGACATTCCCAACTGAATGGAAAAATTTAAAAAAATGTTCCAAACCACCAACCAGTATCATGTTGTATCCCAGAATATCCTGGACATAACTGGGTTGTCATCTGGCGTTTTACCTACGGATCGCAGCGAAGAAACATGTGGAATGGTCCCTGGTACATTCTCACTGCTGGTTCAACCTGGTTAGAAACCATAGTTACCCAATTATAGGGGGGAGAAGCCTACTAAGTAGGGACTACCTATGGTTACAAACTACTTACTATGTGGTTTGGGGATGAGGTCCTGATATTCATAATCAAATAGTAGTTGATATTATTTGATAATGGGTGGTTATAACATGCTATAACTACGGACCACTTACTATGTTGAACATCTAAGTGGATACTCGTAGATGTTAGATTAGCTGGATTTTCCACTTAGATAGCTGTACTACGAACTGACTACTACCCATCCAACTTATAAGTACTATGTTAGACTATGTTGCTAATGGGTACTACTTACTAAATAAGTAGACGATCCTCCAAGTACCTCTCCGCAGTGCACGCGTGGTCCTTTGCCTTGCAGGCAGCGGCATGGTCTTGTAGTACACCCAGCGGTCGTCATTGTCTTCCCAGATCTGCGGCAAGCTGAAACGAAAAAAACACGTGGAAAAATGCGCGAAACACTAGTTGAACTATAAGAAAGTTGGTGAATTCATGGGATTTAACCAAACATGGTGCTTGTTGTTGGAGTTTATCTGTAGGAGTTCAACCGACACTAATGGTGATTCAAACATTCTTAGCTGGTGAACGTAGATAATCCATGATAATCCCATACGAAAAGACTATGTTGGATTAGTTTCTAGCCATCTAAGATTGCCCTAGATACCCCATCATTAAACCACCATTAAACCATCGTTTCACCATCTAAGATTGCCCTAGAAGAATGGTAAAATGAGAATGCCCTCCTGGAATCAAACCCTGGAATCTAACCTGGCATTTTCTCGAAATTCCGGGAAGGTTAAGCCATAGAAAATTCCACAAGTTGTATCTTCTTTTCCCTGAAAACTGTGTGTTTTATTATGTATATATATATAGATAGATATAGATATAGATATAGATGTAGATATAGATATAGATGTAGATATAGATATAGACCTTCATCAATCAAGTTGTAGCTTATTAACCCCAGCTTACACTGAAAATGCGGGCAGCCCGGCAGCAAATCTTCAGAATTGTTAGGAAACCGATCTTCAGGACCCGATTCTTGCGACAATCTAGTTGTTTCGTTGGCAAAATCCCACAAAACCATTTTTAATTGGTGGGTAAAAAAGCGAAATGTCTTTTGTCGTAAGGCAAACAAACAAAACAACACAAAATCAGTGCAGGAAAAAGGAACACTTTGGAACACTTAATATATGGTAATCCCTTCCATCCGCTGGTTATTTTTTCAAACAGCTTGACCTCTGGGCACTCGGACATTGCCACGTAGGGTGTCGGATGTCACACACTGACTCCTGAATTTCTGTGATCAGAATCCCAACCCGAAACATGCTGTCAGAAGTTATATTTAGTGGAAGGTTCCTTAGAGATATTAGTGATATATCACCCTTAGAACTCATAGATTTATATAGATTTCCCCTTTATCAGGCACTCAACTTTATAGACGGTTTGGGTTGGCGGTGTGCTGTTCTGGGAAATTAGTTGTTTACAATGTGTTCTTCAAATGAACATGTTTTCATAACGCTACAAATTTGGATCTTAGTTATACATCCCTTCCGAAACAATACCAATATCTGAAACACACCGCAAAATCATATGTTAAATACCCATAGACACTCGGTTTAGTATTGAATCAATGTGTAGCATAAATTATCATATATATATACAGTTCCAGCCATTTTCTACAAACTTGCATCCTAAACAAGAGCCGCATCATGTTACATGATGTTCTTGGTTTCTGCGCAACATGTGCAACACTCAACTGACAGAATTTAACGCGGCGAGTGTTATTTGTATGAAGATGACTTATTGTAGCATTGTATGTTACGTGCAACTTTTCACTTTCAGCAACAAGTTGTTTTATCGTTGACATCATGTGAATAGCAAGGGAGAATCTAGTCTAGGTATCAACAAAAATACCTTCCCGAAGGCATGATGCAGATATCAAAGCATAGTACCGTCACACTTCATACCATCTAATTTCGACAATTAACCGTTTATCGTTGGGATGATGTCAAGAACAAACTATTACAGCTTGGGTTGAACAAGACATGTTTTGGGCCAAAAGTTTTGGGTTGTCTTCATGCTTCCCCATTTAGCTCACAGCATTGCTACGCACTGTAGTGATTTAAGTTTCACTATTTGTGGTTGCTAAAGCTAGTATGATTGTGGCAAGATTTTAGCCAAAAGTTGATATAATTCTTGCCATTTTTTGGCAAAAGTGTTTATACATAGTTCTTGACATTTTGTTAGCAAACATGTCTGGTTTTCTGAACCGGTTTAACATTATCAAAAATAGTTCTAGTCATATTCTAAATAGTTCCAGTCACCCAAGAAATAGTTCCAGCTGGGGGTACCCCTCCTGACCATAGCCTTAAATAAAGAGGACAAGGAAAGTCCTTACATATATACTGGTTGGTGGTTTCAACCCCTATGAAAAATATTAGTCAGTTGGGATTATTCTTCCCAATATATGGAAAAACAAAAAATGTTCCAAACCACCAACCAGTATATATAGAGATATACACATACAATCACATACATTTGGGCAGCCATGTCAGTCCCAAATGTCATCAACAAATACTGGTAGCATAGAAATGACTCGCCATGTTGGGATATGAAACCAGGCCATACTGGAGGGGAGCGAGAGAGGATCCAGGCTCAAAATGACCTTGATCGGCTGGTTCCTGTCACTCTACAGTTGAAGTGGTCACTGATCAACTCCAAATGCTCGCTTTGAACTGCCGGGAGCATGAACTATGACTATGATTCATAGGTCTTTCAACTGAAATGAAGCACTCCCAATAATCCTCGCTGGGCACCTTCAGCCATACTTGACTTGCTAGTGTACCCTCCGGTAATCAAACGTGGCAAAGGTGACAACAACTCCGAGCCCCAGGGATAAGAAAATTCAGTTCTGACCCATCAAAAAAAAACATTCAACATAGCCTAAGTCCAAAAAACATGCTTAAAGTAACATTCCCTTATCTAGATGAAAGAAGTTGCAGTTGGAAAAAAAATATGCAATAATTACATCATTACAACAATTCTTCTACTCGAAATGCCAAAGAGTATCAAAAAGTCGATGAAAACACCCGCCAACACATACTGGTTGGTGGTATACCTACCCCCCTGAAAAATGATGGAGTTCGTCAGATTGGATCATCATCCCCAGTATTGGGGGAAAAAAAAGCTATGTTCCAAATCACCAGCCAGCATAATATACCCTCTGGTAAACTAACATAACTATGGAAAATCACCATTGTTCATGGAAAAATCGCTATTTCAATGGTGGATCGTTCCATAGTTATGTTCCAAATCACCAACCAGATCTACTATAGTTACCATCTAGTTAAACTACAATCATCTCTATACAACCAAAGTTATATACCATAGTTATATCTATAGTTCATAGATATCCCAACCAGCCATAGATTTTTTATAGATCAAACCAGCCTTGTTTCACCATCCCCAGCCTCAGGTGGCATCCCCAGGTTTCATGGTACGAAAAGGAGTTGCAGAGCCTGACGCCGTGGCGTGGTGCCAGGTGCTGCCCATGGAAATAGTCCATTCATATACCATTGATATGCATGAAAACCATGGGAAAAACCGGCATCAATCCACATTAATCCATATAAAACCATTATAAATCCTATACTGGGGAGAATTGGAGCTATCAATGGAAATATGTCATAGGTCCACTTGTGGTGAATTGGTAAATGAAGATCATCCAATATATACTGCTTGGTGGTTGACCTACCCTACCCCTCTGAAAAATGATGGAGTGAAAGTCAGCTGGGATGATTATTCCATTCCCAACTTTTCATGGAAAGTCATAAAAGTCATGTTCCAAAGCACCAACTAGAAAAACTGTTTTTTTTAACCCTACCAAAATGGTGATTTCTATGGATTTCATAGCTGCTAGATCTCCAAGTGACCCAGGTCATCTCAGTGTGATGGGAGAGTTCTGTCTGCTGAGTTAAACACCTGAACTCTTCAGCAATTTAGCTATACCATCTGGTTATGACTAACAGTTTGCCATGGAAAATCCCTCATAAATGGAGGTTTCCAGCCGGGAAATCATTTATAAATGAGCCATTTTCCATGGCTATGTTAAATAACCAGAGTGTAATAAGTCAACTGGAAATCTCCATTCGTGTTGTTCCAATCGCCATGTTTGCGGCTCACCATTTACCCTCTGGTAAGCTAACCTGTCAATGAAAAATCCACGTTTGCATCCCCATACATGGCCCCCATCCGCTAACACCTGCTAGTGAAGGTCAATAGCGGATGCCGGCCGGCAACGTGGGTGGAATGAAGATCACACATTTACTTGGATGTGCCCCGGAAGAAACATGACTGGATAGTGACCTATACACAAGTAGCGATATCCCATATATATAGTATAGTAACCCCCAAAAAAATAGAAAAGCGATTTACACCGTAAGGCTGGTGATAATAATATACATGAAATTGGCTGGATTTTGCCCACTAGAAGTGGATTCAAGAAGCCTACTTTTGGTTGGATACCCACTATGTTGATAGGATGTTACTGTTCTATCACCATTAATAGGACATAATAGGACACTTTTCTATCAAAACAACACCGCACAGGATGGTGCCCCCCAGTGATGTTTGTCGGTTTATAAACCCCATTAACTAGTTCATTATATCTACCATAGACCATAGCTAACCAAGTTATGTCCGTCAACTTAGCTAACGAACTGGGGCACCACCAACCGCATGAATTTCACACAAATTCCAGCAGACACCGAGCGATGCCCAGGGACGGTTCGGCAGCGCAACGCTCTTTGCAGAAGGTCACTGAACCTCAGATCCCCTCTGGAGCGGATCATGAGAAACGGGACGCGACACCCCGGAATCGCGAAGTTTCGCTCAGTTGGTTCAACATGGTTTAATGAATGCAATATTTCTAGGGTTTATGGGGGTTATACATATATATATATAATCATCATGTATATATATATAATCATATATATATAGTTAATGGGGATTCTACACCAACATCCCTAGAAACCCACCACCTTGTGGGTTATACTCTGATCACAACGGGTCCTTTGAGGATGCAACGAAAAAAACAGTTTCTATCCAGTGCCTGGCCCAGCCAGAGGGCCCCTACAAAAAATGAGAAATTCTTAGGTGAGTTAGTAGATCATCCCATACCAAAGTCGACGATCAATTGGATTAGTTTCTAGCCATCTTTCAGATTGACCTAGAAAATGAAAACTGACATAAAACCCATCCAAAGATATCTAAGATTAGTTTCTAGCCATCTTTCAGATTGACCTAGATTCTTAGTCATCTTGCCAGTCTTGCCAGTGCCAGTCTTGATTCAACATGTTCCCAGAATCAGATCATAAACCTACCAATGTCACCCCCGAGCCGACCGTCGTGCCTTGTCTGAGTGAACTCACATTCCCCAAAGTGACACCAGAATCGTTGGTTCTGAAGAACTATCTTCAGGGTGAATTCAGGTTTTTTTTTACAGGAACCCTTTGGGTTTTTTCATATCGAAAGTTCCTGTAGATGTTCCCTTAAACCAATTCTGGGAAACCGCCCAATTTGTTTGGTGGTTCACTTTGAGCCGCCCCAAATAGTCTGACCAGAAAGAAACCCAAGTCGCCAGTGTCGATAGAAAAAAAACTGTTGGTCGGGCTTTGTTTGAAAATTCTGTAGCCCAAAATCCAGTGGTGTGTTAAAATCATTCCTTTTTCGGGTGTATACATCCTATGTTCAGACGCACCCAAATGATGTTTCCATATTTTCCTGTGAATCTTGAACTTCGAAATGGCACGCCATTTCAAAGTTCGCTGTTCGAGTGGCTACAGGTCATAAGTTTTAGAACTTAACAGAGCTATGGTATAGAGGGTCCATTTGGTTGGATGATGTACCTGTGAAAAATGATGGTGTTCCATTCCATTGCTGTGTTAACCAGCGGATATAGAATACTATAGTAATATACACGAATATCAAGTAATATAATACTACTAACATACAGAATATGCAATCCCCCCAACAAAGAGTTTGATCTTGAGAATCATGTTCAAAGGTAGTTTTCGAACCCCAACTTGCAGGATCTAGGTCATATCCCCATATCCTAACTTGTGGAGGCTCTCAACCCCAACTGCATCAAGTATGCTTCTTACCCACTTACCCTCCAGTAATCAAATGGGGCAATTGACATTCCACCACTTGAGTTCGGTGATTTTCCCAGCCAGAAACTTCCATTTAACTTCCGGGATTCTAGAAACTAGAGACCTCCATTTACTTCGAGGATTTCCCAAAAAATACCTCTGACACTTAGCCGAGGCTAAGATCCACCTGTCCTCACGCCCCGGGAGCCCCGGGTGCGGCACGGTGTCCAGCGTAGACGCCCAGCGGAATGCCCTCGAAGACGAAGCGCCCACGGAAGGCTGCCTCAGAGGACGCGCAAGCACCGAGGTGAAGATGGGCCACAGCCATAAGCCATACATCTGGAGATATGCAACATATGGAAATGTTTATAATATCAATGGATTATGAATATATATATATATATATACTTATATATATATACTTATATATATATACTTATAACTTATATATATATACTTATTTTGTGACATATACATAATCATATACTGTAATTATATATGCATATACATTGAGAATAATGGTCTGAATTGGAAACGGGATCGTCAAATGCCCAACTTTTACCACGGCAGCGCGGTATGACTCAAGGGCCCTAAAGCCAAATGTCAACGGGGCATGTGATCACTTGGCTATACAAAATATACAT
>Ga0126342_10010899_pt1:12500-16261 | contig 16261 bp, 15 predicted proteins | sample Cyp1metagenome_FD_92528 | JGI IMG/M metagenome (GOLD analysis project Ga0126342, IMG submission 92528) | Coral microbial communities from Lord Howe Island, Old Settlement Bay, Australia - Cyphastrea 1 metagenome | ecosystem: Host-associated > Invertebrates > Cnidaria > Coral ... | reverse complement strand
CTAATCTGAATCTAACCTAAATCTATCTAAATCTAACCTAAATCCAATCTAAGTCTAATCTGAATCTAACCTAAATCTAACCTAAATCTAATCTAAGTCTAATCTGAATCTAACCTAAATCTATGCACAGGAATGTGGGATATAGTGGGATGATGTGGAATGTACAACCAACAATCATGATGTAATGGGATATCATTGATTGGATATAACGGGATGCATAAGCAACAATATGGGATGTGTGGACTGGCATGGCAATGAGGCATACCCTCAATTTCTGGCAATCTAGTGGGGAAAATGAGGATTAACCAGGTTTTGGAGTCACAAATGGCTGGTTACTGTATACAAGTACATTTGTGTTTGTTTGCAAAGTGTGGGAAACACCAAAGTCCAATGGTTTTAAACACATTTTTCCTTCATGAATTGGCCATGAATGGTGGTCCGTAATTGGGGGTGTTGAAAAATTCGGCCGAGTCAGAGTTGCGAAACGACTGTTTAGAGTGGCTTCTTGACAAATGTAGTAAGCCCAGTAATAGAAGCCATTTGACCCCATGCCATTGTATTTTGAATTTGGGTGTGATTTATCCTTGGTTTTGCCACATGGCACATCGCCACAGTTTACATAAAGTTTGCACATGTTTGCAATAGACTTGGTGGTGAGTGGTGGGACCTGCAAGCCTCTACGTAACTTGATTTGTTTCATGATGTTTCATGTTTGTTCCACCGGTTTCCGCAAGAATTTCGCTGTGAGATGCTGTGAGGAAAACCTCATGTTGCGATGGGAGCAAGCTCGATGTCTCTATGCCTTGAAGTCGCCTGAAGGGATGAGCATCGCCAAGGCCCTGGCCGCTGAGTGTCGCCAAGGTATCCAAGGCCCTCGCGCAGGATCTTCCAACTGGGCAGCGCAGGTCTTGAGCTGCACGGGTCTCTGGTTGTCAGAGTCGCGCCTTGAAAATGCAGATGTGATTAAGAAGGACTGCCAAGCTGACTGAAGCAGTGCACAGATGATCACAGATGAGCACAGATGAGCACAGATGAGCACTCAGACCCAATAGAACTTTGAACAGTTCAAAAGACTGTTTAGTCAGTTTTGATTGTGAAGACTGTTTAGTCAGTTTTGATTGTCAAGACTGTTTAGTCAGTTTTGATTGTGAAGACTGTTAGATTGCACAGCTGTGACCGGTGCAAAACCGTTCCTTTCCCCAAAGCCCCAGAGAAAAACAAAACAACTCCGAAGTTTTCATCTTCACCTTGAAATTTTCAGGACTATTTTGAGGCCTCAGCTCTCTTGGACCCAGACCCTGGAAGTCGCAATGGTCGCCAGTTTGCAGAGTTTTTGGATAACAAACTGACGGAGGAGCTGGCATTCCAGGGCTCGGCAGGGCACCAGCGGACCCTGCGCAGCCGCCAGCTGACGGAACAGAAGATCCAGCGGATCGACGAAGACGTGGCGAAGGCGCAAAAGAAAGGCACCACAGCGGCGGTGCAGAAGGAAGTGAAGGCATGGGGGCTGGATATGACTGGATATGACTGGATGATGGAAGGGCAACCATGGAGAAAGCAGGAGGGTTTTTTGAAGCGAGGTAAAGAGAGTTCTAGAGGATGGTTGAGGATTCGTGGTTAGTGTGGAGCTCGGATGGGGAGAGATAAAAATGGAAACGGGGAGATGTAGGATCAGGTCTTGCAGAAAGGATTTTGAATTGTATGTTTCTTGCTTGTGCTTGCCTGTCCAGGATCTACAAGAGCAAAAAGGGAAGTTGGAAAAACATCGCAAAGACGATATAAAGGACGCACAACAGGAGAAGGAGCGACTGAAAACTTTGACCCTGGGATGCGTGAAGCAGCTTGGGCAATGCCTGGCAGCTCAAGATGGTAATCCTGGTAATCAGGGTGGCGGCTTAACACAGGTTGCTTGTCGCTTCTTGTCCCTCTGGTTTGACCACAACCTGGAGTATGATGAACCTTGGGTTGGCAGTGAGAGGAACTTTGAACTACTTGTTACTTATTGACTCTTGTTGATTTGTTCTTACAGCCGTCCTTTGCCTTGACAATCTCATCGTTCGCCAGACTTGCACTTTTCAATGTTCTTTCATTTATTGTGTCGGCTTGCTCACCTGCATCTTTCAATATTCATGGCCATGTTGAGTTGCATATCATGAACGGTAGCACCAAGCTACCTGAGTTCTCCGCTTGCTGTGCAAGCTACTTTTCCTTTTGTATGGGGTCGGTGGGGATCTGCCTGATTTGGAGCGTTTAAGTATTGGTTTCAGTCCTTGGTTTCAGTGTTTGGGGCCCCCGTGCCATTGACGCTTGGCGTCGATTTTGCGGCGCCACTTCTTGTGCATGTAAGCAGGGTAGATGGGTTAAGGATGGTTAAGGTATCTCGATAGATGTAGCTATAAAACTGCAACTTCCTTTATATTCGGCCTCATCGGCTCCATCGACCTCATCGGCGTCGTGAGCTGCATTAGCCTCATCGGCCTCATCGGCTCCATCGGCCTCATCGGCGTCGTGAGCTGCATTAGCCTCATCGGCCTCATCGGCCTCATCGGCTCCATCGGCTTCATAGGCGTCGTGAGCTGCATTAGCCTCATCGGCCTTGTCGGCCTTATTGTTTTGCTTTTGGAAAAGCCCAGCGCGCCCCGAAGGACGCGGAATTTGTTGAGTCCATTTTGCGCCCGTGTTTTGCTGTGCTTTCTCTTGGTCAGCATTCTTGGCTTGCGATATAGCCTCCAAGTGTCGAGCATACGGGTGGCCCCCCCCCTCTTCGACTCCTCCCTGGTTCAAAGCTTCCCCTCTATCGCCCATCTCTTCTCTTATAGTGCGCGCGGCCCTGGTCGCCATCTTCTCACACCTGTTCGCTATGTCCTCCCCACCATTTTTGCCATCATTCTTTTCAAACAGAGAAATATGAAACAAGTTACCCCTGCTGAGTTACTTATAAGTTCACAAAAAGTGCCTTTGTATCTTATATCAAAGGCACACAAGCTCCCAGCTCCCATAAGTCGATTGCAATTGCTTTAAATATCACCAGGAATTGAAATAGCTTAAAACCTACTTGTCACCTAGCATGTGCACCCTTGCTGCGCATAGCCATGCACAAAGTCTTCCTCTCACCATATCCGATGCCCCGAATAACGGCTCGGCCAACCTCCTCTGAGAACACTTTGTTGAGCTCTTGTCTCGCATCTAGACCATTTACAACTGCAAGCTACCGACGTGTACCGACGCCTGACACACATACATGCATACAACATCATACAAACACACATGCGCTCCTACCGACTTTCCTAAAAACCTACCTACCTAGCTACCTACCTGCCTACCTGCCTCCCTAGATAGATACATGCACCCATACATGCTTACATACATGCATACGTATACTTACAAACATACATGCCTTGATACATACATATGAAGTACATACCTACATGCCTGCATATATCTGTGCATACATACATACATGCATACATACATACACTACTTACATGAATACATTAAACATATACATACATTATACATTAATTACATACGTACATTACTTATACTAATTACATACATACACTAATTACATGAATACATTAAATACATACATACATTAATTACATACATTACATTTCTTACATTTCTTACATTACTTACATTGCTTGCATTAATTGCATTAATTACATTAATTACATTAATTACATTAATTACATACATACAGACACAGACGCAGACACAGACACAGACAGGCAGACAGACAGACAGACCTACATACATAG
>Ga0126342_10010899_pt1:0-7500 | contig 16261 bp, 15 predicted proteins | sample Cyp1metagenome_FD_92528 | JGI IMG/M metagenome (GOLD analysis project Ga0126342, IMG submission 92528) | Coral microbial communities from Lord Howe Island, Old Settlement Bay, Australia - Cyphastrea 1 metagenome | ecosystem: Host-associated > Invertebrates > Cnidaria > Coral ... | reverse complement strand
TGGGACACGCGCAGAAGTTGCAGGCCTTGAAGGAAATCTACGAGAACGTGAAACCTGTCAGGACCTCAGGACCTGTTGATACAGGGGGAAACTATGGGAAACTTATGGAACTGGGGAAACCATGAGTTGAACATAGTTGAAATATGTTGAAATGGGATGGACTCAGATATACTCAGATAGGAGAAGCTACGAATGGTTCTGAAGCTCCATTGTTCGTCATTCCCCCCACGTTGTTTCCATAAACTTTTCAGACATTTTGGGAAGCATAAAAAAATACATTTCCAATAAATTATAGTGAGCCTTTTAACATTTATAGTGACATAGTGAACCCTTAGCGAGCCCTGTATGTTCGAGTGTTGCGGAGGTGATGCACTTGTTCTTCCTGGAGCGCTTCGTTTCCCCGCAAGAGTGGCATAGAGCTCGGCAGGGCTATGCCAGATCCACAGCGGTGAATGCCATCGTAGGCGGGGCTGGGCAGTGGAAATGGATGGAATGCTGGGATGATGGTCAGATAATGTCAGATCCAGGCTGAAGCTGGTTTGAGTGAGGGCTGGGTGCTGATTTGAGAGGCAAACGATAGGGTTCAACTGTTTCTTGGAATCTTGAAACCAGGGATCAGTGCCTGACAAAGCTGGAGGCTACATTGTTGGCTTGGGTGACCGACATCCAAACAACATCCTCTTTGATGAGCGGAACCTTGGAGGCAAAAGTATTCAGCGTCTGAAATTCATCTCACTATCGGCTCATCACTTCCCCAACCTCTCTTCTTCTATGATCATACAGCCCATGACCCATTGCCATCTACATCATTCATCAACATTTCTACATCCATCAGGACAGGTGAATTGATCAACATCGACTTCGGCATCGCCTTCGAACGGGGTAAGAACCTCCAGATGCCCGAGATGGTGCCCTTCCGCCTGACCCGCGACATCGTCGCGGGCCTCGGCTGTTTGGGCACCTGCGGCCTCTTCCGGCGCTGCGCTGAGGCGGCCATGGCCCTGCTGCGGCAGAATGGGTCGCTGGTCACGGCCGCCGGGGCACCTGGGGAGCCAGATGGAGCCAGTGGTGATGCCTTTGGGCAATGGCCGCCTTTGGCCATGACTTGAAGTCACTGGAATTTCCATCTGGTTATTCAACATAGCTATGGATACTGGCCCATTTATAGATGGTTTAATATGGTTTACCTATTAAAAATGGTGATTTTCCATGGCTATGTTAAATAACCAGAGGGTATATGGGATATTTTGGGATTCATGGCAAACAACACATGGTTGGTGTTGATGAACGATTGGTTCCATATCCCGAGCAAGATATGTTTTTCTTTAATCATGAAGTGTTGGTCATACCCCAAGTTTGAAGCATTTCGACTGAAAATCATCAACTCTGTGGTAAATGTGATTGCACCACCCCCAAACAAGTATTGGACGGTTCTTTTTTTAAAGGGTTAGCAGAAGGTTCAACCGATTCTGGAACAAGAGACGCTCTCAAGCGATCTTTAGGGCTTGACATTTGACAACAATTTCAATCAGAATCTCGAAAGCGTGATCCTTCCAAGCAATCTTGACACATGTTGGCGCTGAGTTCACACCAGCTGACCCTTTATACCTAGCGCATCAAGAACCCACAAATTTGTAGTTTTTTTTTTTTTTCAAAAACCCGGTTTTTCCTTCAGGTTATGAAAAAAAACATGTTTTTTCTCAGAAAATATTTTTTTTTTCTTTACTTGGGAAAAAACCTACTTTTTCTCACACTTGGTGTCATGACATCTCATGATTCGTTCCCTTAGACGATTCAAACCCCTTCTCATGACATCTCATTGGCGGAAAATCATCAAAAGCACCATTCTACTATCATTATCAGTATAATGTCCGTCAATCTTGGGATACCACACAAAAAGATATGACTGATATGCCTGGTATATATTGACTACCTAACAGTACGAACATAAGATTGGGCCATTTCAGGTTACACTAAAATCAGATATGACTGATAATATAACCACTAAATTGGCTACTAGTATCATTCATTTCTGGGATGCAACCCGTACCCCAACCTGACCGTGTGGAATTGACGTTTCGCAGATGGCTTTAACCAGTGCTTGGAGCGTGGAATGTCGGGAATTAGCGACCTGGTGGCTACACTTGGTTGGTACATATTTACTTAGACAACCCTCCCCTAGCCAGGCACAACCCTTCCCTCTTGAGGGAGCAAACGTTGGTCGATTTGCATAACTTTTTTGTGGAATATTGTTATTTATCGGATTAATTATATCGGCTATTGTTCATCAACAACCTAAACCATCAACACATTTGATGGTTAGGACTTTGGTTTGGGGATATATGCAAACCATACAATGATGACGACAAGGATGAGGACGGTATAAAGTAAGTATTTAAAACGACGACTTCATGGGTAGGAACAAACAGTATGCGTTTGCTAATGACTTCGTGGTAGGCTTCATCCCTAACTCACCGCAACTGCGACATTTATATGTATATACTGTAAAGACATGTCAGCTTTATTATATAAATAAGATAACACTATGCCCTTTGTGGTGATTACTTCGTGGTCCCAAAATGAAATCCGACAAGCATTGATTCAATGTCACAGTTTATCCAAGATGAGTTGCAAAGCTCATCAGAAGAAGAACCAAAGAGAGCTGTAAGGTGGAAGGTTGTCGTATATAGTGATGTTGGCAAAACATAGAGCAGCAACACAATGCTGAAACTCCCAAAGTTCTGGCTGACTGTTCAGAACTTTCTCAATGAGTGAGATGATTTTTCGGCATGTATGTATCATTGAGTCTTTTTCTTTGTGTTTTCGTTATAGGGTCTATACAGTGCGATGCAATCTTGCATGTTCCGTTTCTTTCTTTTTGCCTTTCGTATCCTTCTCCTCATTGCTGAACTATTTGTCTTTTTCACCTGAATATTCTTCTCTTTGATTGCTATATATTCCTCTTGTTGTTTTCTTTGCGTTTCTTGATCACTTATCTTACTTCTTTCATTCCATTCTTCTCTTTGTTCCTTCTCTACATTCTGCACTCGACTGTCCAGCAAAAAAAATACACAATCAGTTTCCTTCATGTAATGCCCTTCCCTTAAATTCCTCCTTTTTGCCGCAACTAAACTTTCTGCACATTTACATTGCTTTGCAGTGTTTCCCTTCTGGTAGAATTGAACGCATTTCTATGTTTTGCCATTCTTTTCCTCAAACTTTTAGAGGTGCTTCCTATATAGCATACTATATAGCATGCATTGTATCCCGAATCAACTATTTTGAAAATCTTATATACCAATTCTTACCCTTGCTACATATTCATTTATACATATATTATTCCATGGTTACCTAAATATTTTAAATCAATGCAATATATCCAAAACTGATTTTAAAGATTGTAAGGTTGAATTCCAACACCAAATTCAGACACCTCGACACTAGCCCCCAGAACATATATGCAAAGGGAATTGCAATATCATATAGGATGTTAGTATATGGTTGGAAGTTCAGAAAGAAATCGGTTATGCTTATCCACTAATCGTGGTGAAATAGTTGCACAAGGTGATAAAGACACTCATTTTTGTCAACATTGGTGATAAGAAGATAAGAAATGCAGCTACAACAAGAATAAACTAATTTTCGATGTTTTCGAAAGGATGCTGAATCAACTTAAACACACGCTTGATTGCAAAAAGGCACATGTAGGTAGAAAGGAACGTTGTTAAAACAAACCGCTCACAGAGATGCAAAGAAACTCTCTAAAGCAAATGAGTGAAGAACAGTCTCCAGAACTGGAACATATTTTGTTTGACCATCAGAAAGCATTATACAAGCACCACTATGGTGGTAGAGAAGCAACACATGAAAAGCAACCAGGGCTCACATTGAATTTAAAAGAGTTTGCCAACAACATTTCCATACATTTCTATATGCAGTATTCATGTTATTGATTGTCCCTACCAGTGGCAGGTCGTGGAAGTGTTCGTGCACGACCCCATCTATGCCTGGTCATGTTTAACGCCCAAGAACGTTCAAAGGGAAGCCGGTGAAGCAGGACCTGCTACTTAAGTCCAGCTACACAAGGCATTTTGATCACCAGAGTTTGATTCGAACATGTGAGATGAAACCACCCGGCTTCAAATCGTCAGTCCAACTCGGAGATGGCATGTTGGTTGAAGTTTTGGAACGTCGCCATGGGCCATGTCTCTCCCTGCTGAAAGGTGCCATGCTCGGAACAAACCTGTTTTTTTTGGCACGTTTGCCACTCTGCAACTGCTGTGAAGGAAATCAATCTGGGCAAGGCGTTCGCGACTTTTCAGCCACTCCGTTGCATTGGAACAGCAACAGGGTCAGTAAAATTACTCGAACGATCGGTGGACACAGAGGTAGAATAGGCTTTCTGCGTTTGGCAGATAGGTCTGTGCCATTCTATTCCATGAATTTCAGTTCATTTCTCTAAGGGCACTTCCCTGTGAGCTGTCACCCCAGCATTCCCAGGAAGAAGATGGGAACGACTTTGCGCGACGCGCAGTGGTGGTGGTGAAGGACAAGTTGCTGGGCAGCAGCGGCCACCTGGGTGTCTCCGCCCATGTGCAACAGCTGATCTACGACGCCAGCGACCTCTCACAACTCTGCAAGACTGGGGCCCTGGGGTTGGTGCTGGATGGGTTTTATCAGCATCAAACCTGCAAAGAAGATAGAAAAGGAAAGTCCCACTAAAATGGCGATAACTGACTTTTTTTAGCCTCTTTTTTTTTTGGAAGGGATTACTTGAAAGGGATGTATCATGACTCAGGGATCTCATGGGTGTAAGCAGATGATTTGGTGGCCAGGATGTTCAACGGCTGGCAACAGTGGGTTTGAGCTTGGTGACGGCCGATGTTGAGTTCCCTACGGTGTGTCGAAAAAAATATGGTGAAACCCTCAGTGCCAACCTGCTCTATAACCTGCTCTTCACAAATCTTCACAACAGAAAGTGAACGCGAGAGTTTTGACACACCCAACTTAGAGACATGGTGTGCTTTGAATGGCGCGCACCTGCCGGTAGTTAGTGTTTTGGGCGTCGAAATTGCCCAGTGCAGCGCTTGTGGATCCTGAATCGCCTGAATCGAACACGCTGCGTGCGGATCGAAAAGGGCGAAATGCTGGGCTGTCGGGTCCGGAGTCCACCTCAGGGCAGGTGGAATCGGGTGGAAAGAGAATTTGTGCCCCACTAGATACGATGATTTTTCGATGACCACTCCGTATGGTTCACTAAAAGCAGGGCAATTGGCATTGGACATTTCCCATGAATATCTAGCAAATTTAAACGTTACAGAGGAAATATTCAGATTTGACTTTCCAGTGTTAAAGCACATGACCCAGTTTGCCCCGCAGGCAGAAGCTCCTCGAGAGTTGGCAGACAGGGCTGAGACGAAAACCAATGCTGCGATTTGCCACTATGACGATGACAAAGTATGACTTCAACATACTGAACTTAAATGAACTTACTGCCTATATTTACGCATACAGCTATAGATTATAGAACATAACCTCCTCAAGGACAATATGTTCAAAATTGTTCCAAAAAAAAGATCATTTACAAATTTCTTTTTATCATCTTTTATCATGATTCAGCTGGATAAAAAGCAACATATCGTTGGACGTGCAAGGCACAGCAAGCCGCTGGTCAAAGCCGCGCTGTTTTTTGGCGAATTCACCTGGGCGACGACACGCACCCAAGGCGCATGTCATCACTTGGATGCACGGCAAAGAAAACGCGGCAAAGCTCTGGTAGCATTGCTGTAATGAGAAACTGAAGTCATCATATTCCTAATGGACAAGGCAAGACAAGGACAGTATACAATATGTGTACACATAAGATCCAAATATATCATAGTATATTCACAGTGGGTGGCAGTGGCAGCTAGAATCCACTTGCTTTCCAGTGTGGTGCGCTTGAAATATCGTCAAACTCACTTCGCAGCTGAGTTTCTCTAGGGCTCAGGGCCCCTCTGAAGCTCTGCAGACTTCCGTGTCTCCAGCTTTGGCTCAAGTCATGATCATCAAGTGAAAGATCACACCAGACATTCTCAAGATGAAGCTGGGTTGCAAAATGGCACATCCCGAATTGCCCAGAAATGGCCAGAAGGTAACAGTAGAGTTTGGAGTTCACGAGCACTGCAGCAACCTTTGTCGTGACACAGATTCAGTGCCTCCTCGAATGGATGCATCCTCAGTTGCCTTGCTGGACCCCAGATGGCCCAGAAGGACTTCTGTGATGCCTACGCCAATCTCTAAATCAACTCAACCAAACATGTTCAAAATCGTGATCAACGATTCAACATGATTCAACATGATTCAACATGATTCAACATGATTCAACACAATTCAACGATCTTCATCTTTCCTGGATCTTCGGTGAATGCTGAGGCGGAGCTGGTTGGTGCAGCACGTGCATCGCTGCTGGCGCGACACGTTTTGGCTGAGCCCTGCGTGGGGGACTTGGGAGCGGTTCGGTGTCCGTTGACATCAATCCATTGCCATGTGTTCGCCAGCAAATTCACCAAGTGTGCCAAAAGACTCCAATTGGGCAAGTTAAATCAATATCATAAACTTATAAATCATTATAAATCAGATTCCTGGGGTTCCAAATGCTTGGCTTCTTCGAGATACAACCCATACTAACTATATCAAACCATGCACTCAGTATCACTCAGTTCTAATGCATCTAATGTCACTATTTCCATGTGCAACAGATGGCCGGTGGCTGATGAGGTGCGACCCCGGGCTCGAGTTGTTCCCTTCGCAGGGAGACGGCCCTAGCCCCAGACGTGGCACTGGGCCCCACCGGGGCCACCGGGGCCACACTGGGGGTGCTCCAAGGTCAAAACAGCCACGCTGGGGCTACGCCACCATGGCTATTGCAATGGTCGCCCAGATCTCAGTGACTGTTTTGGATACATACTAAAGACATCTAAAGTCATCTAAAGTCAACAAGCATAGACACTAAACCATCCCTTGTAGTCCTAGCCGCCACCTCATGCGTGAGTCTTGATCGAAACTTGCACTAAGTTGGCGTGTATGGCCCCAGATTCAGAGTGACAGTGATTGACATGGCCATCATATCATTGTCATCGTCATCCGCCTCCTCATCTCCATCGTGAATTATTGTCATCGCTTCGCAGTTTGCCTCATAGTAACTCCCAAAAAGATGGAACAGTCATTTGCCATTATTTAGAATACACAAACACACACATATATTATATATATACATAATGCACATACAGTCACATACATACATACATGCATGCATACATACATACATTCATTCATACATTCATACATTCATACATTCATACATTCATACATTCATACATTCATATATTCATACATGCATACATACACATAATACATATATATATATATATAGATCCATAGATACATAGATACATAAATACATAGATACATAGATACATAGATACATAGATACATAGATACATAGATACATAGATACAT
>Ga0126342_10010898_pt1 | contig 16262 bp, 10 predicted proteins | sample Cyp1metagenome_FD_92528 | JGI IMG/M metagenome (GOLD analysis project Ga0126342, IMG submission 92528) | Coral microbial communities from Lord Howe Island, Old Settlement Bay, Australia - Cyphastrea 1 metagenome | ecosystem: Host-associated > Invertebrates > Cnidaria > Coral ... | reverse complement strand
ATATTCATTTGTACAAATTCCATATATGTAGCATTGTTTTACTGATTTTTTTTTCTTTATATTTATCTTTACCTCATCCATCCAGACATGTGTAAACGTGGGGACTGAGAGCGTCCCTTTCTGCCTGAAAAGGGGTGGGGTACCTCCAAATCATCCAGCCGTTGGGGTGCCCCCAGCCGTTGGGGTGCTCCCAGCCATTGGGAACCTTCCAGGTGGAGGTAGATGGATGTTAGATGGGGATTTTATAGGGTTTAGTGTTTATGGATTTTATAGGGAATTGGGAATTACATTTTTTTTTTAATGTTATTTTTTAAGAGAGATAATTATAGAAAGATGTAGTTACATAATATTGTTATTGTCTTTATATAGATGAATATGTTTTGCTATTATCATTGGCAGTTGATTTTATGTCCCGTGTGAGATGTGAGATGAATGTGATAATATGATTGCTATTGTAATTACACCTGGGTTATTAGTTGTTATGAACTAACCCTTAGTAGTGATGTTGTCCTTGTTTGTACCAGAACTAGAACTAGAACTAGAACTAGTCCTAGCACTAGTACTAGCACTAGCACTAGTACTACCACTATTACTACTGCTACTACTACTACTACTGCTACTACTGCTACTACTGCTACTACTACTACTGCTACTACTACTACTACAACAACAGTAGAGTAGGAGCAGCAGCAGCAGCAGCAGCAGCAGGAGGAGGAGGAGTAGTAGTAGTAGTAGTAGTAGTAGTATGCAGTACGGGTGCAGCTGGACAGATCTAACTCTCAACAGTTGATACCCCCCGGGGCCAGGTCACCTTCTACAGCAACGAGAAGGAGAGTCTGCTGTCGCCCGGAACAGAGCTGAAGGTGAAGAGCAACAAGCACCTTGGCTGTGGAAAATGTATGAAAATGCGACATATGGAAAACAAAGTGGAAAATCACATCAAATCACCACTCTGAATCGGTGACATGACTATGGAAAAGTGTCAGCCTTCAACCGGATGTCCCTCTGATGGGGAAATCGGGAAATCCATTGATAATACCTTAAGACACCGTTTGGCAATCAAACATGGTTTGCTGGAGAATCCAGCGCTTACAAATGTGTTTTGTTCCAATAAAACCTCTGTCTACTTTGGGGGTTTTCCAGCCTTGTTTGATGACAGTCTCTCCAGTTAGTTCGTCTTTAAAACCATAGATTCAATAGATTCCGTTCGTATATATATACATACATATATTTACATATATATATATATATGTATATACATAAATACATACATACATACATACATACATACATACATATACGATTTTTTGTATATATATATATACACAATTATATATGTACATATCCCATCAACATCAGAATCAATATCCCATATTTTCCCGTTTTGTTTTTGTATCTAGTTTATTCCCATTATACATTTTGTATATATCCCATCAAAACACCACTTTATACACATGCCATGTTCTTAAGATGGATTGTATACCCATATTGAGGGACAGTCACCAACCTTAAAACATGTATATATATATATATCTACAAATTATAAAGATTCGCATGGGCTGGATGGCAATAACCATTATCGCATGTAGCTTAATCCTAACAGCCCTGATCGGCACCCCACGTGTGTCATGTTCTCAGGATGAACGGAAACGTTTGCGAGATCACACTTGAGGAGGTGGGGCGTATGCTGAACTGACACAGCTCGCGCAGCGAACGCTGCAGAGATCTGTGGAGGATTCATTGGATAGGTGGTTTCAGACAAGTTTTGTGTATGAAGGCAAACGTATACATTGAGATTTTATAGCTATGCATATATGCGTATAGATTACATGGGATATGTGTATAAAGGGTAAGTATCTTTATATATATATGTATTAAATACAGATATGTAGACAATATTTATGTACATGTATGTGTGTATATATATACACGTATATACATGTGTTCACCTCGAGAATGTCTATCGAAAAATGTACATATACATGGCCGAAGTGTTTTTTCCCAATCCCTACCAAATCGTGAACTGCAGAACTTGGGTACCATTCCAGTTTTTCTGGGTCTAGATGGATACTACTCAAGGGCAAAACGATAATCTTTGTGCAGACTAAGACCTGATAATTTCTTCATCAAGCTGGTGGAACAGACTGACCCACTAAAGTGAGCACGCCAAGACCCATTGCAACAATCGTTTCCTACAGACCCAACCTCCTAGAACTAATTACCGTAATTGTTTGTCTCTAACAGACATTATGTTTAACATCCAATGTCTGAATGCTTAGGTTGGATTTTACTAATTTTTACTCCATATTTCAATCAATATTCCATCCTTGTTTGAATGAAGGGATCCCCATCCAAAGCTCCAGTCAAAAAGGTGACCAATGCAGTCACTTCTTGCAGTGTGCACATATTGAAGCGGTACAAATCCGCAGATTTTCGGCACATTCGCGGATTCTATCGGTTTACGACATGTATTGATTGGCTGTTTGAAACTGACACAGATTGACGGCTTGTTGGCTGATAGCACGCTCGAGTGCAACATGAAACTTGAATCTCTTGTGTCTACTATCCTGTATCTTTATCGCTTCAGCAGGACTCACGAACTGTGTATGCTCCAAGGGTCTCAATGTATTCCCCACCCCTAATGAACAATCTCAAAATGCCTTCTGTCAGGAAAGTGCAGTGCATCCATGTTCTGAAATCGAGGTATATCTCTTGCGTATGCTGTTTTTGGCTAGAGTTACGTTTCTGTTTTGTCCATTCTGAATGGATGTGCATGGTATTCTCCCTAGCAATCCTACCAGAAGTGAACTTGTTCAAAGGGTGTTTGTAGTTAATTACTCCTAAGCTCTGCCATGAAGATAAACAAATCATGAGTTCCCTTTGCGTTATCAGTCAGCTGCCAATCATCCTGTGGCGACTGCCGAGTTGCGAGAAAAGTTGCCACCAGCAGCCAGGGGGCCACCTGGGGTCGGATGAGCCATTCGTTTCAGAGTTTCAGCAGGGAATCCAGTAAGAAGATAGCGGAATGCGGCAGCAGCTGACAAGCGTCTTACAAAGTTGATACTAACATGATGAGAAAACATGTGTGTTGAATGGGCATGGCTGGCATGGCTCAATTCATTCGCCACTAGAATTCCATATTTGTTTGATCCTTTGAATTTGTCACCAGTTTAAAACCAAACTTTGATATCACTAGTTTAGTATTTTGTTTTGCCACCAATGAATCAATACGTTAAGAATACAGCAGTTGTTTCAACATATTACAGTAGTGTTTGTATATTGTTCTTCTTTTTTAGTTCCAACGAAACAACAACCATAATATTGATTTCACCATATTTTATTTCTTAAGTCAAGTTTTACATCAAGAAACTAGCACATCACGAGTTGTTTTTTCCTGGTTTCACCTGCTCCGTTACATCGTTTCCCTCGCGTCGGTGTAGGTGGACGCTTTGGTGAAGGAGGTCGACCGCTTGCGGCAGCGCTGCCGGGAGCATCTCCAACGGACATCGGGGGTCATCGGGGGGGGATGGCCGGATGACAATGCTCATGGGGAAGAACTATGTTTTTAAACCTACTGTGGATGGTTGCGAAATCCTGCACCAGTTGATAGGTGGTAAACATCCCATGTTTGATAGGGTTTCAACCATCCAAGGTGGTGCAGGATTTCTTCCACCCACCGTATGTTTTTTTTTAAACATTTTGCTATGGAAAATCACCGTTAAGATAACGGTAAAGCATCAAACTCACTGGGACACCTGCCATGTCTATGATCCACGTTCCATAGCTATGTCAACCGGAGGGTTTCCATACGGTGGATGGGCCAGCGAAATCCTGCACCAGTTGATAGGTGGTAAACATCCCATTTTTGATAGGGTTTCAACCATCCTTTTGGTGATGCAGGGCATAGCAACCATCCACAGTATGTTTTTGAACCTATGGGGGGTTTTGGGGGAGCCTAGTTTTTATTGACATAGCCATTTAGTTGAGCATCAGAAAGGGTTAAGGCTATAAGAAATCAATGAGCTACTTGATCTCCAGGATAATCATAAAACAATCTTTAAGTCTTATAATATGGATGACTACAACCACTAATAATACTCAATTATCTACAATAACGTCGAACAGTAGGTGCAGTAGCATACGGTCGTTATAAAACTATGGTTTATTCAGCTTTCAATCAAGATATATTTGTTACTAGGCTAACTCAAGGACCATCAAAATATGGATTTTGTCTTGTTTTGACTCCACATCATTCCTAGATCCTTCAAGTACCGCACAAAATACAACCAAAAATACCCAGATTCTGCACAAGTTTTTATGGGTACTTGGGCAGTCTAGCTACATGAACATTCTCATTCTGGCGGCATGTTTGGGATGTGAACTGGGGCCACGATTTTGATCTACTACTAAACCATGGTTGGATAAGAGGGAGTGCCAGAGAAATAACCAAATGAGTGGTTCCTGGTGAAAACTCCTCTGCTAAAACGTGTCAAGCTTTGCAGTGTTGCTAATTCTCATGCAGATGAGTTTCAGCATGTCCTGTTGTATTTTGCTTGCCGTGGGTTGATGTCAAACTATCCTATGTATATATATAATATTATATATATATAATTATATATATATGATATGATATGATATGATATGATGTGATATGATATGATATGATATGATATGGTGAAATCACATGTTTAAGGTTCATCATTCCTGTCCCATCAGATTTGCCATAACTTGGGGTTGCACGATTTTTCCCACACACTCATATATAATATGATGTTGGTTATCTATTCCAATCCCACTGTACGATTTTAATATCTGAACAATTATCTTGCTAATATCAAATGATACGAGCATTATCCGCCCAAATACATCATCTTAATGGTTGTATAATTCCACAGTCAATACCACCATTTCCTCATGATACCACCATATTTTACCACCACGGTACCATGATATTCGTCTGGTGTGGCCCTCAAAGGATACCTAAGTTGGCGCACAGTTCTCTTGGTCAACGTTCGGGTTTGGGGATGCAACTATAGTTACCCTCTGGTAAACTAACATAACTATGGAAAATCACCTGCTATTAATGGGTAAATCCACTATTTCAATGGCCATGTTGAATAGCAAACTGTTAGTTTACCAGAGGGTAATGGGTACATAAACAAACTTCAAACTGAGGCCACGCCTTGTGATATGTAAGCATTTTCATGGATGAATAGGTGGGGATACCCTGCGTCTGTTGCTTTAATTCCTATCTTAATCACCTAATATTTTAGTGGCTTTTTCATCCAATCTTCACCTATTTTTCTTGGATCTTCGCGCATGTTGTTGTTCCAGACCTTAACTTGTACATATTTGTTTATCAAGATCAAGCACAAGTGGGATGGGACAGATGGGATAGCCATCCCATAGTCGATTGCCATTGCTTACCCTGGCTCGTCCTTCAACATTTTTCTCTCGAAAATCACCGTTCTTAACGGTAAAGCATCAAACTCACTGGGACATCTGACATGTCAATGAGCCACTTTCCATTATGTCAACCGGAGGGTTTCCATATCCCAGATGTTCCATGTATGGCATATTTACCTGCAGTTGGGCATTTTTTAGGGCAAATGTTGGTGAAGATTCCATACAAATTTGCATATGGGTATCATAGCATTTTCCGCTATACATGAAGCATTTTCCCTCTCCAAGATCTCCCCCAAAAAGCTACGCGAAACCCATCTAGCCGTCGGAGGAAGCCGGAGCCGAAATCCACCGCTACGGTGGCGACGTCCTTCGATGAGGAACGGATCAACGGACATTTCAGGAACCTAAATTGGAGGTACCTACCATATATATATATAAGGCCTATATAAGGCCTATGTAAGGGAATATCCCTAGAACATATGCACTTATATGGTACAGTACCTCCATTTTAGGATCCTGAAATTCCCATTGAATGGAGCGGACGTGGTTCCTGTCAGAAAAATGTTTCTGGGAGAGTGTAAGCAAATTATCCCATAAATTTATCCACAAAATTATTGGATTATCCCACAAATTATCATATCCCAAACATAGGGGGAACAAAAATCTGATTCATATCCCCAAAAAAAACAATACGATAATCATGGGATAAAATTGGGATATGCAAAACCAACTTCGCAACTCGATTTCAATGAAGAAACGATGCTTTATTTTTCCTCACCAGTTGGATGCGGGCAATTGGATTCAATGGGGGAATCATCCCCAAATGGCTGAACTGTTCACTGCATTAGGAGATGCCATGATTTTGCCTGATGTCTACGGTAAGTAATAGAAAAAAGCCCGCATAAAAAAATGGTGATAGAACAAGCAAGTCACAGTATTCTGGTGGGTGCTTTGGAACCATGGAATTTTATACTTTCCAGAAACAGTTGGGAAGGTCATCATCCCAACTGCCGAACTCATAGTCATATTTTTCAGAGGGGGTAGGTATATGATCACCAACCAGATGATATTTAATCTATCAATGCTAAATTTATGGTGATTTTCCAAAAAATACAATTGATTTGGTCGGTGGCTCAACCACCAACCAAGCATGGGATGTTCCTGTCACTGGGAGATATCCAGAGGTCCCATCGATTTCGACCTGGATCCTTTGATTTTGCATCACGGAAAGGTGAGATTCTTCCCAGTGAAATGTTTGTTGGTTGAGAAAAGCCATGTTTTTTAAGTTTATATAGCTACATCCCCCACATCCACAAATCATAGGTTTTTAACAAGTAAGTCACCAACCAGCTATCTAAGATTATCTAGGCATATAATGGCATATATGTCTTGGAGTGAACCTCCCAACTATGTCCAATTCCTCTGTTTTTTTGTTGTTCCCCCATGTATGGCGGCTGGCGGCTGATAAAACATGATCCCCCCATGCCTTGAGCTATCAGGACGTGGCAAGCATGATGGACTTGCTTAGTCAGCAGTTGCAACCGCAGGCAGTGGGAGATTGTGCGAGAGTCATCTTGGAGATCCAATGAAATTTGCGCTCACAAGGATCAAAGATGATCAAAGTCCGTAAATTTTGGCTGGTACAGTTATGGCCATTTATCAGTTGTAACTGGTTATTTCAGTGGGATTATACATTCTATAAATGGGGTTATGTTAGTACTTATAACTGGTATTTCGGGCCATAACTGTAGGAATCATGCCAAACATGGCCAAGTTTGAAGGAGACCATGTATTTTGTGGCGGGGGATAAAAAAGTGACCTGAAACTCGACGAAGGAAGCCAAGTTGGCTTTATCCATGTGGTACATCCCTGATAGAAGGCCATGTGTTTAATACAGTTTTCGAACGAAATTCATGCAGATATTGCATGTTCATGCATTCTGCATGGCCTTCCTTTGACGAAATGAGCACAGATTGTGATGTGTTTTCCATATTCCATGTGTATCAAGTGTTTTTTATTTGGTTGAAGAAGACTTTGAATTTCCATGTATTTCCACATGTATTTTCATGCATTTTCTGTTTTCCCCCATCGCCTTAAGTGACATTTCCACCGTCTCCCGTTGCGGTTCAATAAAACACAGGCCCCTCAGCAAGACCCTAAACCCCCGTTGTCGGCAACCACCTCGACCAAGGTGGGGGCCATCCGACGAAGTTGGGTGAAAAATGCCGTAATTTGGTGAGAAATTTGGTGGTTAATAGTGGTTAATACTGGTTAATAGTGGTTAACAATGGTTAATCATGATAATCAATGATTAATATATCTGGTTGGTGGTTTGGAACCATGGAATTTTGAATGACTTTCCCATCCTATTGGGAATCATAATCCCACCTGACTTTCATATTTTTCAGAGGGGTGGGTATACCACCAACCAGTATGTATATGTATTACTATTATATTATGCCGATTATGTTATATTAATATTATGTCAACATATGTTGATATTATATCATATTATATCATCATATTAATTGTTATTTGTTTATTATCATTATATGTTATTATATATATACATATATATATATATATGTTATTGTCATATTTTATGTTATTGTTATATATTATTATATATATATATATATATATATATAATTATTGTTCTATTATATTATAGTTTATGTTTTCAAAAATAGACATCATACTGATAATAATAATAATACCTATAGTAGTAAGTGCCTATATATACTTTCTAGCAATTTAACGTATCGAACTGGAAAATCAACATTGTTTTTATATGTGTTTAATGGGTAAATCATTTTAAATCATCCATAGCTATGTAAAATAGCCAGAAAACATGCCGTAAGTATACCTAGACCTTGACCCTCTCAGTACCCATAAACTGTGTTTTACTGCAAAAGTTTCGTACTTTTACCAATTCTTTGGGATATTTGGAGGGTCCAGCAACAATGGCATAATCCACTTATGAATGGGAAGAGCTGTATATACAGATGTTATTTCCTTATTTGACTGTGACACTGGGGGGTTCCACTTGCATCATTGGGCCACTTGAAATGAATACAGAAAAGATGGCTGAATCTTTTGGATGAAAGGTTTCGTCAGTCACCTATGGGTCTGTACATGTTGACAACATGTGTGGGGAAGAGACAAAGTGTTCAAGGGACAGGGTCCACTTGAAAAATTGAAGCTGAGATGGTATTAATTTTCTTCAACTTGACTTGCCATGCTGTGTGGTGGCCCCATTTTGTGAGCGCTTATTCTTGACATGCTACAACCAAAACATGAGTACCAACGGACCGAAAAAAATCTGGTCATTTCTAGCCTCTAACCATGAAGACATATTTGCTAAACAACGGAAATCCACTGAAACTTTGCGCAATACCCTCTGGTAAACTAACACAACTTTGGAAAATCACAATTTTTAAAGGGTAAATCAACATTTTTGTGGCCACGGTGGCCATGCCTCCCGGCACCTAGTGGCCATGCCTCGTAGGTGGAAAAGCCGGAGACGCCGAAACAAGTCAGGCGCGTTTGATCTTGATGCACATGTAAAAATAGTAAGCATGTGTATATATATATGTCCAATTGTGTGCATCTGATTTTTTAAAACCTGCAAACTTTGGGATTTAATCTCATGAAGTGGTGATATTCAATGGAATAAACCATACTTCCAGCCTTCTCCAAGTCCAGAAAATCCCAGTGTTACTCGGTTATGAGCCAGATGTTGCTTGATTAAGCTCTCATGTGCTGGGAATGTTTGGTTGATTCATAATGATTCATCCCTGATTTTGGTCAATTGAATATAATTGAATACCCTCTGGTAAACTAACATAACTATGGAAAATCACAATGTTTAATGGTAAAATCCACTATTTCAATGGTCATTTTCAATAGCAAACTGTTAACATAACCAGAGGGTAATTGAATAATTCAATATCTATTTTGCTTTCAATCCATCAATCCATCACCCATTTTTCACTTCATTGACCCACCAGAAACGCACGTCGCCACGTCCTGCCGTTAGGATCTTGGAGGCTCAGGAGAGGGATCGAGATCGTCCCCTTCCGCTATGCCAAAGATGTTGGAAAAACATCGTTGGGATCCACCATGGCAATTTTTTCCAACAGAAGCAACCTTACTTGGTGGCGAACTACCCACGAATCGTAAGTGGGTTATAAGCCTAGTTATAAATGGGATAAATAGGGTTAATCCACTTATAACCAAGTATTGATGTAATTTGATGTAATTTTACCAACATGTAATTTGTCATCCCAATTTTTCTTGATCCCATGACGGATCCTAACGGTGCTGCTAGAAAAATGGTGCTCCATGGATCCTATCAATATACCCCATTGTTGTTAGCATAGAAAAACCAGCACCATGGATCCTATGGGGATGTAATTTTACCTTTTTTGACTTAAATAGCACATCTAAAATTTACAATCGCGTGGAGGTTATTTCATAGTGCTTTACTCACAAAAAAAAAATACACATATTTGAGACCATAGAATTGAGATGTTTCCTAGAGGGATCTCACTTTGATGGGACTTCAGCTAGAAGACATGATCGCTTTTTTGGTGCTGCCCTACTCAGTTTCTGGGGTTTGATTATATATATATAACAGTTATGACTTATAACATCATATAACCATATATAGATAGTTCTTTTTGAGATTATATGTATCTCAACTTACGTGTTCATTACCATAGTTTTACCCCTTGGTGGTCAAACATGGCTACATAGCTGGAAAATCCACTATTTAAATGGATGATGTTTTCATAGATGATTCCCCATTGCCATATGTTTGATTACCGGTAGCTTTCTGTTGCTTCATGAGTAGGTTAACTATCTTCACTACTCGTGGTTTGTGGCAAGGCCATCATGAATTTCACTGCACCATGAATTTTCACCGGAAATCATCAAGGGGTGGTTGAAAAATCCGAGGGAGAGACGATCGTCGAAAAATCACCGGTTGATATAGCGGAGCTATTGAAAATGACCATTTAGTTCGTTGATTTACCATGATTTACCCATCTAAAAATGGTGATGTTCCATAGTTATGTTAGTTTACCAGAGGGTCCAATGATGATGTTGTAGGGATATCATTGGATATATAATAAATATATATATATATGTATCTGTATATAATCATATATATATATACAGGTGCAATGTAGAAAGATTCTACGTAATATTGGATGGGTTCAAAGGGAAAGGTGTCCGAGAAATCGGAATTCTGAGGACGGTGCGGAAATACTGGATCTTAAGCATAGAACATTGAACCAAGCAAGGGAGAAACACCTCTAGCAAGGAACACCTTCTCTGGTTTAACTCGTGAAACATTGAGTTGTGATCAAGCTTGGCAGTCGTTTGAGTCCGTGTCAGGATTGATTCCAGTGTTGAGCAGAAGCTTAAGATCTCTTCGGCAAAGTGGGTTGGATCATGTTGGATTGGCAGCGGTTGGATACCTTCCAGGGCAGAGACTGCCGGGCTTCATGCACCATCGGTAGATGTTCCTGAACAGAAATTGGCTGTGCACCATCGGTTGCTTCATGGGCAAATTTATGGTCATTTGAGGAAGTAAAGCAGAAATGGTTGATCCCAACGACAGCATATGGATGCCAAAAGACATGCTGTTACCAGTAGAGATGACCACGGTCCCCCTCTCTGACTATATCTATTCAATCAATGGGAATTCCAGGATCCTAAAATGGAGGTACTGTACCATATAAGGCTATATTTTTCTGGGATATTCCCTTACATAGGCCTTACATAGGCCTTATATATGGTAGGTACCTCCAATTTAGGTTCCTGAAATGGCCATTGATTCAACTGGTGAAAAAGGTTGCTGGCGATAAAGATACGAGTTTGTGTCACGCTGTTTAAGGACTCTGATGTTGCAACAACTGGTGTTAGATACGCAAATACCTGGTGGGGAAATAAAGTGGTAACGTGTTTTTTTGCATATATTTATATGTTATATATATATACATAATCATATATATATATATACTATACAATTTGTTTTGCTAGATTCATGGGTAGCTGTTTTCGCTATAGGATGAAACAGGTCCATAGAACTCTCAATGATATCCCCGTAGCAACTCCCATCATATCTCCATGGCAACTCCCATGGGAAAACATGTATTGTTGGTTATATACTATATATATATATATCCCATTAACATCCCATGAATATTCCACCAATATCTCACTATGTCCCCATTATACCTCTGACTCTGACGTTCATGTTCTTGTTTGCAGAAAAGTCAAGCTTTGTCATAGGTTTTTATTTACACATTTGGCATCTAATTTGTCCTCTGAAAATGGCATGTTTTCCTGGTAGATCCATCATTTTCCCAGCGCTCTCCCTGTCATGAACCGACTCAATGGATTGTTCAATTTCGCAGGAGGTTAGCACAGATGTGGACCTTACTCTGCCGTTTCTTGGCAGATAGATTGATGATGGGGGTTCTTTGGGAAATCCTTAGCGTGTTTTTTTCCTGTATGTACATGTGTATATATATATGTAACATGTAGATGTCATTAGATGTCTAAGTATATTATACACTTTTGAAATTATTTCATTTTATATTATATATTACCGTTAATTGTATATTACTCATGATTATTGTCTATAGATGATTGTCCTTTAAAGATAATGGCTTTGGTTATTTTGATTTTGCTGTTGTCCTTAAGGCAGACAAAAACAGCAGAAAACACACATCCAACCTATTCGAACCCAGAAACACGAAATGCGATTCATTGCTTGGTCCTCAATATGTTTGTAATATGTTTGTATTCCAAAAAAAAACCGTTAACTGTAGAAGCGAAACCGCCATGTTGGGATGTTTTTGTTTTTGATTCGGTCGTTTTATGAAGTTCCTTGGCATCATGCCCCATTAGAAACTGTGGTGCGGGGGGGGATTTGCCAGCTACGTTTCCTACAGGATGGGGCCCCGGGGCCCCCGGCCACGATAGCGTGAACCGTTGGTGCAAATAACTCCAACTATGGTGTATGGTACGCAAATAACCTGCAAATAACTATAGTTACTGGGGCGAATCTAAACCAACTTCTAACTGGGGGGCCTCACATTGTAACATGTGGGAACGTTAACGTTTTCTTGTGGGGTAATTGATGCAATCATTTGAAGTGGAAAATAAGCGCTTAGAAGTAGGTTTTACCCCCAGCACTTGTCGATCCTTGTCAGTGTTTTCCAATCTACCCCGAGGATTGGCGCCGCGCGGGAAGCAAGGCTAGAGGCAAGAAGTCCTGGTGGATTTTTTGTGTGGTACAAGGTGAGGACCCCGTTTACGATACTCAAGTGGGTAAATGGTAATTTAGTGGGATTGAATGGGATTTGTTGGTTAGCTAAGTTTGAGCTATACTCTTCAGTGTAATTCCAATAACTGTTGGGTTTATGGTATAAAGAACCTATAAAACCTTTAACTATAGTTGATGGATTTATAAATCAAGCTATAACTTGGCGGAACCACCTAGCACAGTGTTTTTGCTTGATGTGGTAAACCCAATCATCATGTCTGATGGGAGCAACAACTATTTCCACTGAGTCATCCCCTGATTGTTTTCAACCAGGAACAACATGTTCTCGAATATTGCCATGTGACTCTAGAATTTTCCATTATATATATATACATGTAATATATATGTGTGTGTGTGCTATTATTCACTACTGTTTGCAGTTTGTTCATGTCAGAAATATATCCTGAATCCTGAGATGATGCAAATTCGATTTTAGGCAATTTCCCGAATTGAAACGGGAACCAATATTTTTACATCAAGAGTTGATCGCTGACCCAAAACACCAAGCTCAACACACCTGTTTTAAGCAGAATCTTGAAATGGCACAAGTCTTTTGGGCTGGTTTCATACCACAGACCCTCCAGTAAAATAATATAGCTATTGAAAATGGCCTATTTATAGTTGATTTACTTATTAAAAATGGTGATTTCCCATAGCTGCTATAGCTATTACCAGAGGGTAAGGTTCAGCTCCAAAATCCATAGCCAGCCTTGGTTGTCACGAAGCACTGTGACACTGAAGATCAAGCGAGTCTTTCTGCAGATGAAATCCCAAGCATGCTTTCTCCTTTCCAGCACCATCTCTGATGATGAAATTCATGTGTATATATATATTACATTGTATATATATATATATATTACATTGTATATATATATATTACATTATGTATATATATAGATATAATGTATATATACACATATATAGTTATATATACATAATACATGTTGCTCAGGACAATCCATGATTGTTCACCAACTTCATTCAGCTCTGCCCTGGGGGATCCTATGACTTGCACGCGGGGTGGTTGGTTGGTTGGTTGAAGCGACTCATGGCAGTAGCCACAGTCCCAGGACACAACCCTCCGAAGACGTCATCGCAGACCCTCCCCGCCAGTTTCTGGTGGTCCGTCTACCCCAAAAAAAGGAAACCGGTCCTAAAAGAACAGAACCCGATGACCGCATCCCAGAAGCCAACTGCACACACAGCAGTCCACTTTTTCTAAAAAACCCAAGGCGGTGTCAGACACGGTTTCATACATCGTCATCGTCCTCAAGGGACAAGGCTTCACGAGCCCCTCGGACAGCGACATCACCAAAGTCTTCAGTAGGAATCGCAGCAGGCTCTGAGTTAGGGCCCACTCCTAGTTCACACAAGACCTGTTCAACAAGACCCCGATCAGCAAATGCTGGATGCATAACTGTGGCTGCACCGGTGCGATACATGTGCAAGCTGAACAATGGTTGAACTATGGTTGCAACACGTTGCAACCCATTGGCATGAACTGAGTCTGGTTGGTGGTTTGGAACATTTTTTATTTTTCCATACTGTATATTGGGAATAATCATCCCAACTGACTAATATTTTGCAGAGGGGTTGAAACCACCAACCAGAGTTGTTCGTAGGGTGTTGATCGGATACACAAACGTTCGATGTTCCTGTTTCAATGACCATGATTGATGATCAAAAGTGTCTCAATCTACAGTATGTGTTATTTGTATTTTTTTGTCGGATGCATTCGCTGGAATTATCCTCGAAGATTGCAATGGTTGGTTTATTTGTAACCGTAGGGTGTAAGCCCTGAAAGCCGAGATATTTCATGGAATATAACAGTCATTACTAATATATTTACACAGGCTATATTGACTATAAAAGGTAACACTGCACTTGAGAACTTCCCTGGCCGCCACATTCCCCTGAGCTTAGCCCTCATAGCCTCATAGACTCATAGCTGGTAATCGCCCATGTTTATACCCCCTTCATATGCATAAACGATGCAAGAAGGGTCCCCCAGGTATATTTTGGCTCATAATTTCACCCAACTTTAGATATGAACATGAAATGCATTTCAAGTCGTGGTTATCTTAGTTATAAACCCCAATGGTTGGGATCTGGGGAACTTGACACCGGGAAACCATGTGTTTTCCCCCCAAATCTGCGTTTTATGTTTGGAAAAAAAGAGCAAAGTTACCTTCAATTTTCCTACCAAAATCCTAACATAGGACATTTTCCCATGAAATATCCCCCATTCTTAATTATTTTTAAAGAGATACAGTAGCATTTTTGTTTATAAAAGAAGAATGTCTTCAATTGCCACGTTTCATAACTTAAAGTTGTTTATTTCAAAAACCATTGATATGTCCAGTGAAATGAACAAACAAAAAACAAATCACCAAAACACAATATGTTTCCAGAACATACGTTTCCATGATATTATGTTTGATTTTCCATATATTTCCCTAATGTCACCGTTGATTTTCAATATGTTTCCCTAATGTCCCCATTGATTTTCCATATATTTCCCTAAGGTCACCATTGATTTTCCATATGTTTCCCTAATGTCATTGATTTTCATATATTTCCCTAATGTCCCCATTGATTTTCCATATGTTTCCCTAATGTCCCCATTGATTTTCCATATATTTCCCTAATGTCCCCATTGATTTTCCATATGTTTCCCTAATGTCCCCATTGATTTTCCATATATTTCCCTAAGGTCACCATTGATTTTCCATATATATCCCTAATGTCCCCATTGATTTTCCATATGTTTCCCTAATGTCATTGATTTTCATATATTTCCCTAATGTCCCCATTGATTTTCCATATGTTTCCCTAATGTCCCCATTGATTTTCCATATATATCCCTAATGTCACCATTGATTTTCCATATGTTTCCCTAATGTCCCCATTGATTTTCATATACTCCCTAATGTCCCCATTGATTTTCCATATGTTTCCCTAATGTCCCCATTGATTTTCCATATATTTCCCTAAGGTCACCATTGATTTTCCATATATTTCCCTAATGTGCCTAGAACATCGTCCCCAGCGTGGCGGCACATTTCGAGGCTTCCTCTGCCGCCCTTACCGCGTCCTCTGCTGCCTCAGCGTACCAAGCGCCGCTGGCGCCGCTGGGTGCGGTGTCGGAGCTTTGGGCCACGGCGAAAGCGCCGGGACACCGAGAAAAGGACATCAGGAGGGCCCCATTTTACCACGGGTTCACCAAGATCTACTGTTTTTTGAAATATGTTGAAATATATCCAGTGAATTCCAGTCAGTTCATGAGATCATCACACTAGAGATTCTACTGCAGAGAGTATATAAGTGTACATTTGTGTATATATACATAATTCCTGAAGATTTGACTACCAGTCAAATCTGGAAATCAACCAGCGATTAAGCTCCTGGCATGGTCAATATCTGTGGGGCCTTAGGGTTTCAGTGTTTGAGCTGTATATACTCTGAACAAATGACTAATTAATTGGATTTAATTGGTGTACAATATATATATATATAT
>Ga0126342_10010897_pt1 | contig 16262 bp, 15 predicted proteins | sample Cyp1metagenome_FD_92528 | JGI IMG/M metagenome (GOLD analysis project Ga0126342, IMG submission 92528) | Coral microbial communities from Lord Howe Island, Old Settlement Bay, Australia - Cyphastrea 1 metagenome | ecosystem: Host-associated > Invertebrates > Cnidaria > Coral ... | reverse complement strand
TCCGTGTTTCGTTGTGGATATCATGTTTTCTTTTCAAAGATATTATTTGTCATGTTGTGGTTTTTGACTCATCTTTCGTGGTTAGAGTTTCAGACTCAATATCGTGGATATGACCCCTGCTCTGCTGTGCACGTTTTTGTGGAGCATTGTGTCGGTTAGACAACACCTTGCAGTGCATCGCGTCACAAACCCCTTTTCGGCGATGCCGTGAGTACTAATGTTGCTTTAATGGAGCAGATTTCAGACCATGGGAGCAATGAGCATTTTTTTTGGATGATGCTATCATGTGGACACCATTTTGGGAAGATGTGGCAATGTAGTTTGCACGTTTGCAGGGTTTTGGCTGAACCCTGGGCCCAACCGAAACATGGCGAGCAGATGAGGTTCAAACGTCGGGAACCCTGGCAGAGGGGAAAAAGGCGCTGCATAACAGATAGTCCGATAGTCCCGCCATCGACATACATATACAAGATGGTCTCAGTGCGAATTCCCAAGTTGGAGGTTGATAGTTCGTAGTCCCACCCCCCGTTTTTCGTGATTTTTTCATCATTGTCATAGTTTCTCCATAGTTCCTGAATCGTTGGAAGCACCACGGCCCAGGCCATGTACCGGTCACCGATGGAGCTGCGGGACCTGGTCCAGGCATGGCCCAGCTTCTACGGTGCCCAGGGATGGGTGGTGATCTGCCAGCGCCAGGTGTATAACGACAAGAAGGACAAAGGACAGGGTTTGGAGCTGAGATGATCTCAGATGATTTCAAATGGTCTCAGATCTTAGCTTGGTGCAGTCTGCAGTTCATATTCGGGAACATGTTTTGATATATGTTTTAATTTATGATGATTCCAATCTTCCGCCCAAACGAAGCTACCAGGCCCGGAGTGTGATTATGGCTTCAAGCTGATCATTATCGGTGATGCTGGTGCAGGCTCACTTTTTCACAGTTCCACAGCTTCACCAATTTTTTCTCCCACCTTCGATGCGCGAGGCAAAAGTAGCTTCATGCATCAGTTCCTGGAGGGGAAGTTCAGAAAGCAGTCAACCCACACTGTGGGGGGCCCCCAATGGGTAAATCCAATAGTGATTTTTGCACTCATTTCGTTGAGGATGGCTTATTGTTGGATGTCGGTATGGAGGTTTCCTGAAATGGGGGAAAATTCGAAATGAATGGTTATCGAAGGGAATTAGAAGTCAAACTTCTGACAATATGGACAGATGAAAAGCAGAGATGGGAAGCGTCAGAGAAGAGAAGAGAAGAAGAAAGAAGACCAAAAAAGATAAAGTCTCAGAAGAAAGAAGATACAGGTGCGCAAAAAGGTAGGAAAGTCGCGAAACACCGTGTTTTTCCAGTGATTTGGTGGCTCCGGAGGGTCGAAAAGTAGGCTCGCTAAAGCGGCGGGTGCGGAGCCATGTGGTCAGATGAGAGATGAAAAGTTGCACGCCATTGTAGCGCGAAGCACATTTCCAAGTCAAAATGCACACAACACACCATGTTCGGACCACTTTTGGAAGTTGAGATGTCGAAAAAGTGCACGGCGTTGTGGCGCGAAGCACATTTCCAAGTCAAATTTTGCAAAGCACCTCAGTGTCGGACCGCTTTTGGAAGTTGACATGTCGAAAAAGTGCACGCCGTTGTGGCGCGAAGCGCGTTTCCAAGTCAAAACGTTGAAAGCACCACATGTTCGGACCACTTTTGGATGTTCAGATAACGTTTCGCCTGGCAGGCGCAAGGGATTGTGCACCGTGTCAAAAGTAAGCAAAACGTCATGGTTTTGTGCGTAGCATTTCCAAAAACGATGGCAGGCGTGGTACATTTGAAGAGGATCTGCAAAGATACATTTTCCGTGACAGGCGCAGTACAAGAGACATGTTCATCAGAGATGTGCGGAGGTCCGGGCGCTGATTTCCTGAGAGGGGTTGCATTTTGGAGCATCAGATGTTAAGTTTGGGGAAGATGATTTTGCGTGACAGGTGCAGCACTTCGTATGACCTGGCCTCACTTTTTTCGTGGCAGGCGCAATACTTTAGACAGGTGCTCTCACCACCACTCTCACCCTCAGGTTTCCTATTTTTGAAACTTCTGCTGCCGCCTTGTGCGGCACTACTGGTAATTATAATGGAAAATCCATCACCCGCCCTGACTTCGGAAACCTTCATATGGAAATCCTCAACAGCCCTGCCTTCAGCCCAACGCTGACAGCCATGATGTGCGGCTAAGATTGGTGTGGAGTTCGGCACCAAGATCATCTCCTTGGGAAATCGCCAAATCAAATTGCAGTCGAATTCTCAGGTAGTAGCCAACCAATTATCAATCGGAAACCAATGGTTTGGGGTACCCATACTTTAGGAATCCCCCAGGCCCCAAGTGGAGAACTGAACATTTTTTGCTTGTTTGAATTGCCATAATGTCTATTTTGAATCCAATTTTTTTTGCGTTGCTGGTAGATTAAGGGAGCGGAGGTGAAGGCAACTTCAAAACTGGAAGTACAACAGTCAACAATTGCAAAAAAATGACATGTACAGCGTAAGGAGGTGTCAACAGCAGATCACTACATCCCAGGATGGTTCCCGAAATTGTTTTGTTTACAGCACCAAGGATTTGGGATACTGCGGGCCAGGTGAGAAGACTATGCCTTTATGGAATGAGTGTCTCGCACATCAGCGTTGCAGTGTGACTGTAGCAGCATCCTGTTTACCGGCATCCCTTGGACATGCCACCAGGAGCGATATCGTGCTGTCACCCGTTCGTACTATCGCGGAGCCGTAGGTGCATTGATTTTGTATGCCAGACACTCAGAGCTGCATAGTTCGAACATGCTTGAAAGGGTTTCCTGGGGAACTGACACCAGGACGGGGGCCCACAACAACGAATTATAGTCTCTCCTTTTGCAGTCAGTAGGGAGACAAAACATGCACCAATTCCTTGGACTTTGCTCTTCAACATATGTCGCAGGATCATACATGACCTAAGTGTTTGGCAGAACCGTTCCCGGTCCGGCGCTGCTGTGCCAACTGTGCTGAGGATGTGACGTCGAGGGACTCATACAACAATCTGCCGACCTGGCTCCAGGACAGTTGCTGCAGCTGCCTCCGGGGATGACAGGGATTGCTGGCAGTGCCTCAGGATGCCCGAGAACAAGCTTGGAAGGACATCTCCATCATTGCAGCTGGACGCTTAAGACTGGACTGCTGACATCGAAAGGCTTTGGAAATTGGATGGAAGCAGACGAAGTCTGTGTCATTCCGTTCCTCGTTCCAACGAACTTTGTCAGTAACAATGGTTTGGAAGTCCATTGGGATCATCCCATTGATCGCCCACATTTAGCCACACCTACAGCATCCTACAGCCTCCTTCTGAGTCTCGTGGTTATCCCAGTACCATTTCTACCACAAACAAGCTGTCAACCGTATTGGACCAAAGGGTTTAGCTGGCCCTTAGCTTTTGAACTACTTTCACAGCCATGGAGCAAATCTCCTCAAAGTCAATGGCATATCTATCGTGGTTTGGGATATGGACCATGGTGTTGTACTTTCACTTTACCCTGCCATGGACACCGACAGAACCTTATTTGAAGCCTCATTGCCTTCGTAAACTCAAGCAAGGTCAGTTCTGATTTGTTTGCACCTCTCTCCAGCAATCGTTAAAGCATTCAGCTGCCCAAATGGGGTCCATTGACCAGACTGCAAGCATAAACAACTGCTGCCTTAGAATAATAATCAACTTGCCTTTTTTGCGTATCTCGCGTTCGCAGCCATGTCCGCTTTCAGTTCTCCGAAGGCTCGGCAGTGATGGGAAGTGCAGGGAGAAACAGCACTGAGACGCGGAAGGGCGGTGTGCGAATTCCGAAGTTACTTCTGATACTTCTTGAATCCTCTCATTCTTCTCAACTAGTGTTCAATATTCTTCAATCATGTTCAATCAAAATAATGTTGATAAAACAATACGTATAAATTATAAATTTAAAGCAATAATAAGTACACTATCCACAATTTTACCATAGGTGGTGCTATAAAACCATCAACATAATTCAACATAGGATACTTATATGATCTTATATGATATTTTATATGGATGGTTTATGATTGCTTTACTAACATTAATCCAAGATAAACAAAATACACAATGGCCTCCAAAAAGGATGCCCCCCACCTGGACCCAGAAAGAACCCATTGGACCCAGGTCGAGCTACCTGGCACTGTGGCCATGGCAATCGAGATCTCGGAAGAAGCACGGGTTCAGCGTCAGGTGGGATGCACCAGGGGAAATTATCATGGAAATTCATAGAAAAACTGAGGTTCAATCATTGTTGGATGTTTTTCTTTCGAATGTTCTTCATAGACATATCATTTATCATCATTTGTCCATATGTTGTGTAGACAGGGATAGAATGGGTCAGTCAAAATACCACCAATATCCACCAATAGTGATCCCACAATCTATGATGGCCGTTTCGAAAAACATGTTTCTGAAACCCACCATTTTGACGATTGCCAGAATTATATTCCAATAGTGGCAATTTTCCCCATAAGCCATCGACATTGTCCTAGTATTATCTCAAGGTTATCGATTATCGATGATTATCGGTCATATTCAAACAAAACAACGATATTCCAATCTAATTTGCCAGCACATACATCCAAATATCATGGCAATTTAACGAACCCTTACACATCTTGGGACACATTTAGGGGGTGTGTTTAAGATTAGGTGAATGGGAGATTCTGCAGGACACCAACATATTTAGTGGGTAAATCCATGGCTTCCTGTAGCACTTTTTTCCCTACCAATCCATTGATAGTTGCAGTAGGCAGCAGTTATCTGATCTAGATTAAGCATACGAATCCAATCGCTGAAAATGGGCAAGCTGTTTTGATTGTCAATTACTGTAGTTTCCATTTATATTTGGATTACGAATTGTTTTTTATTGATAATTCATGATAATTCCATTGATCCCATTGATCATTAACCTCATTAACTATTGATAGTGGGATACTCACTGGGATGATAGTTGGTAAATCCCACTAGCAGTAACCTCCATTAGTTTCCATTCCATTCATAATTAGCTTCTGCTAACGGGTTGATTATTGATGGGTGAATCCTATTAAATCCCAGTGATTCACTAACTCATTAATTGGAAACTAATGATTGATTCACTCATAGTTTTCAGTTTTCCTATTAACTAAACTAGATATAGTATTAGTATTAATTAACTGCCTATTATTAACTGACTGTATTAACTATTAGTTTCTCCCAGGCGCGGCGCCCGGCCACCACCGGTCTGGCCCTACCTGGCATGGCCACCCGCGCCACCAAGCGCGCAGAGCCTGTGCCTGGGCCTTCCGCCGTTGGTTCAAAGGAAACCCACGGAAATTGGTGGATTTTTTTAAATGATTTTTTGGGATATCTTTCGGATTTTGGTGAAATGTGTCTGATTTTTTACAGGATTTCTTTGTTTTTTTTTCCTGATTCAACAGTTCGTTTTTGTTTGGAACTATGCGTTTGTTTGATGTGTGTTGGTGTTGGTGTTTTTTTTTTTTTCGAAGTGTGAAACGCTCTGCTTTTTGGGGGGATCAATAGTAGTGATTCATTTTGCATACCAGGTTTTTCATGCAAAAATGCGTTTTGTATAGGATCCTCTGAAGAAAGTGCTAAGCATCGCCATATGACATGTGACTCATATGACATTCACTTTTCAAAAGACTCATTGACCTTTACATATCTCTTCCAGCTTCTTGGGGGGAAACGTTGGGCCTATTTTTGAGGAACTGCCCTCTGGCGGACGGTTGGATATTCTTTTGGCATCTGGCTGTAGCCTGGACTTGGCGCATGGCTTGGTGAAAGCCTTTCGCAACGACGAACCTGAGGAGCGCGCAAAACTCGGCTGGATGGCCATGGAAGATCCAATCCGAGTAGGATGAAATCTACATGTTTTGTGATATAACTATAATTTATATATATACATATAATATGATATATATATATATATATAACTATAGTTAATGGCTTTAGAAACCATATTTAATGCTGAGTCAGAAATTTCAGCCCAGGGAAACACTTCCATGTTTCGAGGGGGACATCTGGTGGCTGTCCAGGACTCGGGTCGGACCAACGGCCGGACAGCGGGCCTGTCTTGCAGCTACAAAGGATCTTACTGCAAGGTGTGAAGGGAAATGGGGATGATGCTGACCGCTAGGACCCGCCAGAAAAAAAAAATACACTCTCAGAATTCTGAATCCTGCACTGTTTGTGCAAGCCCAAAAATCATTTATATAATATATTCAGCACACACACACAGAGATACATATATGTATATACGTATATATATATACATATATATATATATATATGTATATATATATATATATGGAAAGGTAGAAGTAGGACGCCTGCATTTAAATTCAAGTCTCCACGCTTTTTGCACCTCACCTAGCAAGACAGTGGGTAGTTTTCATACATAACGTACACGACTTGTGTGTATCCCTAGGGGAGCTTCAAGTGTTTGCAGCTGCCAGGAGGTCTTCTCGCCAAAAGCTGTGGTAGATCATCTGAGTTTGGCCTCATGCTTTTGGAAGCCTGAGCCAACGGAGAATGACGGGCGCTCAGTTTCACTTGGTGATCCCAAGACAGTTTCGACAGTGTGTTTACCAACATTTCCCAACTGGTTGCTAGAAAACCTATATAATAAGACATCTCTATTTTGGAGAGTCAAACATCTCAAATTCCCGGCATCTTGCATTGAACCACTTCATACCACTTCTAAGAACAGGAGTTCTCGGAGTTACTGATCAATGGTGCTTTAGTCCACGCCTCCAGGTCGTGGATTTAAGCGTTGCTGATGACAGTCAACTGGTGATTGTCGGTGACACACATGGGCAACTGGAAGATGTGCTCTGGATTTTTTTCAAATATGGCTGGCCATCCGAGCAAAATCGCTACCTCTTCAATGGTGACATTGTGGATCGTTCCGCGGCAGCACAGGAGAGCTCAGAGTGGCTGTAGTGTTGCGCTTAGTTGGCAAGGACTTTCAAACTCCACACTTGTGGCCTAAGTTGCATCCCGAATTATATATTTTCTGAGAAGCTCATGTGCTGTATCATGTATCTATTTAGTGTAATATTAAGTAATATTCACAGATTTACAACTGTAAAAGCATTTGAATGCTTGATGCAAGCAAGTGCACCTTCCACACTGTGGGGCTCCGTGGCCATGCTTTGGGATCTTTCTCAAAGGGTCCCATGTGGAGGTCAAACTTCCGAAAGTTTCCCTACAGGGTTGGTGGGCACAGCTCTGGCAGCACTTGTATATTGTAATCTTAGTTTTCTTTGTTTCAGAAACATGATTTCTACAACTATACTCTGTGCATATTTGCGACTCAAAAACAAGATATGCATATACTATATGCATATACTGTATGCACATACCTCTCTCTCTCTATATATATAATATAATATAATATAATAATATAATATACTATATTATAATATAATATAATATAATACATATGCATATACAATGTATATATATATATATACACATGTACCCAAAGAAAAATGACCAAATCAAAAGTTCCTGGTACCAGGTGGTGGCCATGCTGTGGAGATTCTTTTGCTTCTTTTCGCTATCAAGCGAGACTGTCCTGAGAGCCTGGAAATTCTCCGGGGAAACCACGAGGACACGAACTGCACAATTCACTACGGTGCCTGGGCAGTTTGTTTTCTTCTTGAGAAGTGAAGTGCATAGGGTGTCACATCTTGGGAATATCATGATGGATATGGGGGCATGGATATAGGATGTTGTCGGGGATGACACTTGTTAACCAGTTGCATTTTTTTCGACATTTGATCCATTTTTCAGCTCAAGCTGAAGCCACCTTTCGAGGCTTCAAAATGGAGCTGGAGGCCAAATTCGCGGAACACCTTTCTGCGGTTTGGAATGTTTGCACCACCAGCGTTTTTCCCTTGCTACCTATCGCTGCGGCGTCTTGGATCGGATGAAATGTTGGAAGTAAATGGAGCAAGGACTCATGACTAATACCATTCCACTAGTGTCATATTAAAGATACCCCAAGAAGGGACCCCAAAATGAATAGATCCAATACTCACCCAGAAATTTTCAGAGGGAATATTTATATACTGTACTGTATATATATATACACACGCATATTAGTTATAGACTGTACATAGTGTTGGAATGAATAGCAACTGTTGAGCGACGCCACCGAGGTTTGTACAGATGTTCTGAATGGATACCGCATCGCAGTGGTTCACGGCGGTATCCCCGTGGACCTGCCTGGCTATCCTCCTCCAGTCTCTTTGGAGGTTGCTATGCTCGATGTCGAAGATGTGGCCCTCTGTTGAGAACAATTCATTGATTTTTTCTGCCAGTTGTTTCCATGATTTTTCAATAGATCGTTCGAGAGTAGACCCTTTGCAATTGTTTGTGTCTGCCTAATGATTAGATTCAAGAAGATGGCTGTGAAATATTGAGCACAGCAGAAAGCTGTGACTTGACTACGTCAAAGAGACCCTTGAGGGACAATTCTTGTTATATAGCTGGATCAGTCTTGAAGTGGATAACGTGCATTACGGTAGGAGCTAAAAAGAGAGAGCATTCATAAGTGTCCAAATAGCCCTTTCTCTGAACGCTTCGGCACTACGCTGAACTCTATATAGTAGCTAATTGATTCTATACACATACAATGTCTTTTAATACCTTGTTCATGTTGTTTTGGACCAAGATATGCTACTGTAAATAAAAGAAGCTTTCTCCCCGGATCTGTGAGGAGGAGCTGAGACGCGTGGACCGGCAGCGGCCCACAGTACAGAAGCTGCCAGTCTCAGACCAAGGTCGCTGGGAGAAGTGGGAGAGACTTCTCGAAGGTCAGGATATAATTGACATACTATATACTAATGTATATATATATAATTATCTTTATATATATATATATATTATTGATATATATATATATATATAGAACATAATATATATATAATTCACATATATCATACTTGTGTTTGACAACCACCATTGATTATTGTATGTTTTTAAGCATCAGTATATATTGTTGTGTTTAGATGATGTGTTTCATATTGATATTTGTTGATGTCTGTCGATTATAAAGACCCACAAACGGGCTAGGACGAGTTGATTGGGCAGGTGGGCAGCTGCTGTATAACTTCATGTGGGCAGACCCCGCTGAGACACAGGAGGCAGGAATTGCTGGGCATAGGGAGGCTTGAAGGCCAAATTATGTCAGACGATATAGTTATACATAATATAAATAATACTAATTTAATATGAATAATATAATATAAATGATATGTCATAAATAATACACATTTAATATAAATAATATAACACAAACAAAATAATATAGATGCTATAATATATATATATTTAAGTACAAATAATACAACATAAATAATACAACATAGATAATATGATATAAAATATAAACAGTAATACACATAATACAACATACATAATATGATATAAATTACAAAAACTAATACAAACAATACAACATAAATTATATATCATAAATAATATACATTTAATATAAATAATATAACATAAAACATATAATACAATGTATATATTGAATATATATTGAGATTTGGGAGATCCACGGTGTCGTGCCAGGAGAAGAACTCCTCCAACAGCCGCGCGGGGAAGTTCTTGGAGTCCGACAGCAGAGAGTTCTGTGAACGAAACGGGATCACTTTGCTGGTTCGTTCCCATGAAGTCCCCAGGACTGCTGTAGTTCACGTGTTGAGGGAAGTTTGGTGTCATGCCCTATTATATTACCAGTCACGCAAATGAGGCGAATCTGTACACGCGAACCAGGAACCATGAGCTGATGATCTGATTCTGATATGGTTGGAAGTCCTTCCTTTTTGCATTGCAACTCGACATCTTTGCGTCGGACACATGTTCCTTTTGAGTGTGCGAATCGCGGCAGGACATTGCGTGGAATTATGGCGAATCATAGCGGCCTTTGCCTAACCGTTTTCTCTGCCAGCAACTACTGTGGTTCAGTTGGTGCTATGGTTGCAACAGGATGCAGATGCAACTGGAATGCGGGGATTTGGTGCACTCTGCCTTTTTTCTGCTGAACCTCAGGCAATCGCGGAGGTGTTCTCGTGCTGCGACCGTCAATGAGAAGGCTCCTTTCCAACAGTGATTGTGGTCCGACTATTGATAGGCGCACCGGTATTTCGCAACAACCAACAAGTCACATCACGCAAAGATGATCAACGATATTAGCAGGATATGACGTTTCCCCTACATAAATTGGGATTATCGATAAGTAACACACATTGACCGATTCGTTGTCTACACAGCCCAAATTTATGCCAGTGAATTAGGATTACAACAGAATACAACAGATATTGACAGATGACCAGATTTTGTTGGCAATCATTGAATATGATTATTACAATATGATGATTTTCATAGGGGGATTAATCTCTATTAATCACCATCAATTAATCATCAATTAATCATCATTAACCATTAATCACCATTAATCACCATTAATCACCATTAATCACCAGTAATCACCAGTAATCACCATTAATCACCATTAATCACCATTAATCACCATTAATCACCATTAATCAATCAGTGGGAAAGTTGCTTCAGGAGCCCTGCCTTGGAAGCGTTTGAACATTGGGCACCACCCTGGCCCCAGCTCTGCTCTATGCTGGGCGCAGAGGGGCTGCGGCAAGCGCTGGCGGAGCGGCGAAAACACGCGGAGCAATGGGAGTTGCGACTTGGTGAAGAACTTTATCGAGGAAGCAATGATGGTTACCCTCTGGTGAACTAACATAGCAATGGAAAATCACCATTCTTAATAGGAAAACCCACTATAAATAGCCATTTTCCATTGCTATGTTAGTTCACCAGAGGGTAATAGATATTAATAGTTACTAATTAATGCATATTGATGGTGATTAATAGTGATTAATGGTGATTAACGGCGGAGAATCAAGGAAGTAATGATGGTGAAATGGTGATTAATGGTGATTAATAGTAATTAATGATGATTGACGATAGTACTCGATAGTTACCCTCTGGTAATCAAACGTGGCTAGCCGGGACATCCCCTATAAATGGAGGTTTGTAGCTGGGAAAAGTCCATCAACATCCTCCAAAAATGGTAGGTTTTCTAGTTTGATGAGTATAAGGGGTTATATACATGTTTATACTTTCTTTATAGTTATTTGATGGGACGTATCAGCAGTTGAGTAGTTGTAATGTAGTGAATTATTTGTTTGGTATTTAACGATCAGTTAAACATATTTGGATGTAATTGAGACATGGATATAATTTCCGTTTTTCTGGTTGGTTGATAACTTTTCCGGGAGTCATCAACCTATAATATACATATATATATACACGTATGTATATATATACATATATATATACTGTATATATCTTAAATGTATATATATATATACATACACACGTAGGATATAATATAGGGATATATAGGGTTATCACATTAATTCCTTCATCCTAATACTAAACCCCCCCTAATAATAAACACTGCAGGTAGTTTTTAGTATTAGGAGGGTATTTAGTATTAGGGAATCCTATTAATAAAAATAAACCCTTAATAATAAAAACTATTTTTTCCGATCTCAAAATCAATTAAATTTCTTTATATAACGCAATTAAATATTGCCAAAATTGGATTTCGAAGCTTCCCCCTAATATTAAATTAAAACCCTTAATAATAAAAACTTTTTTTTTCCGATCTCAAAATCAATTAAATTTCTTTATATAACGCAATTAAAATATTGCCAAAAATTGGATTTCGAAGCTTTCCCCTAATATTAAATTAAAACCCTTAATAATAAGAACTATTTTTTTTCCGATCTCAAAATCAATTAAATTTCTTTATATAACGCAATTAAAATATTGCCAAAAATTGGATTTCGAAGCTTCCCCCTAATATTAAGTTAAACCCCTTAATAAATAATAAAAACTATTTTTTCCGATCTCAAAATCAATTAAATTTCTTTATATAACGCGATTAAAATATTGCCAAAAATTGGATTTCGAAGCTTCCCCCTAATATTAAATTAATAACCTTAATATAAAAAAACAAAAAAAATCGGACGGACCCTAATACTAAACACCCCGGGGTTGACTAGTTTTTAGTATTAGGGGGGGAAACCCACAAATGGTAGGTTGATTTTTCAATTGTTTTCTAAAGGGGATCAATTAAAAATCAAATTGGCCAATCTGAAATTTTCAAAAATTGGAGATGGACACTAGTTTTTAGTATTAGGAGGGGGTTTAGTAATAGGACGAGGGGATTATCCATGCCATGGGAGTACCATTAGTTACAGTAACCCATTTATTTCAAATATTTTTTGACACTGATTAGTAAGTTGTCTTTGATAGTGAATATCGTGAACAATCAATGTGGAAGCAACAAGTCTGAATCAATGATGCTTGAATTATATATCATCAATCATCGAACGTCATTCATTGAGGATTCATGATTGAATGGCCGGAATCGAATCGCCGGAATCAGTGATTGAATCACCATTTTATCACCGTTGAATCAACATTGAACCACAATGAATTGATTTGATCAGCATACAACGAACACACCCTGACTCCGCGAAGTATCATGGAGTGATTCAAACAAGTTAGCCACTTTCTTCAATCAACTAGGGTGCCAACACGCCCTTTCTTCAATCAACGCGGGGTTGGGGTGAGGTCCTTCGGAATCTCGCAGAAGAACTGCTTCCTGGGAGAACTTCCAGATCCGTTTGCTTCAGCGGTTTCAGTACCATCTGAGGAGCTGGGGAATGCTGGGGATGATCTTGGTATGGGTGATCATTACCATCATTACCATCCAGGTCCACTATTTCTGAATATATGGGATGGAAATGAAGGCTATCGGATCGGATATGTTAAGTATGTTAAGTTAATCCATTCCGTTCTTCTTCTTGATCCAAAAGGTTACAGATGGGACTTGTCATGTTTACTTTCTAGTAACTTAGTAAACTAAGCATTTTTGTTTGGCAGGACATGGCATTACTTGTTTTGACACCCAAGTTTGTCAGTCACAGCAACGACCTGCAAGAGGGGCGATCTCAAACATTGCTCGCTGACAAGATGGGCTGTTCAAAATCTTTGGCCAACATGTGCAGGCTTAACTGGGTGGTTAATAGAACCTGTGAAGAACTTATGAACGTAGGAAAAACAACAGAAATCAGCAACAAATCACCAGCAATCAAGAAAATCAAATCAGTAGACATCAGCAGACATCACTGGGAACCAACAGATCAAAATGGGATTGGCCTGGAACGTCAGGAGTCTTTGTCAGCCTCCAGAGAACAGCTCATGCAATACATGGCTGAGCGCATCGTCGAGCACAAGGTGGCATGGTTGGCTGAAAGGTGACATACTTAGGATTGGTTAAAATCTAATCAACTTTTTTTCGGGTGTTTCTAGGAGTTATTTAGAATTCCGTCGACTTCCGGGAAATGTCAGTCCCCCAGTGTATGGAATATAATTTATCGGAATATAGAATTAACCAACAACAGGATATAAAGTATTGGTCTGAAAATTCCCTGGAAGAACCATAAATTTGATGGGTTGAAATACACAACTTTCCAGATAATTCAATAACATGTGTTGGGGGGTATCACCAATTTTTGGGCAACTCCAGACAGCTTGTAGCTGTCAAGGCTGGTTTGATGGGGCCCATCAATGTGTTGGGCTGTCTGCGCGGCTGCGCGTTCGCAGGAAGAACTCTTCGAGGAATTCTGCAGGGTGGACGACAGCTGTAGTGGCATGGTGAATATCTCCAACTGGTTGGAGGCACCAAGGGGCAGATCATGGCTCCAGCTGGGAATCCATGGATCACTTTCCATGATATTTCCATCAAAATAACCCAGATTTTCCCAGCGAACTGCATCACTATCATCACTGGCCATGGCGAAGTGCATGCTCCAAGGTGATGATGAAGGTCTTCAGCCACAGGTACGACATCATCACGACGGCTGTGCTAGGGCAGTTGTCGCAGAATTGGAAGCTGGCACACCAGGTGCATTATGCTCCGAGCTCAGCTCTGTTGTCAATCTGTGTTTACCTTTTTGTGCCTGCTTCATCAGCGTTCCCCGGTATTCATCTCAACAATCTACAGCTGCAGAGTTGAGGTCAAGTTTTTGCATCGATTCCAAATTCGAGACAATCCCGAAGACGGCTCAGTGACTAGGCAGCACTTCAATAGATCGATCTAGACCGAAGAATCGATGTAGATCGTTGCGCAAAGTATATCTTCATTACTCTTCATTGTGTCCAGGTTTTTGATGGTTTCGGACTTCACACAACAATCATTGCGTAAAGATGTCAAAGTCTGTTCAGACTATATAGACACGTCCGAGAGTATTAAAGCAGCAGCTCTGAGTCTTCATTTCGAGGTCTTGATCGATCGCATCAAAATTGTGACGCAATTGCAGTCGCAGCTTGTTGACTTCTCAGCGATCAACTTGGAGCACTTGCTGGATCCAAATGGTGACAAGGCGCATGAGAGATTTGTGACACGGCTGCCGCACAGCCGAGATCAGGTTGATGAGATACCTATGTCGTGTATGGAAGCTTCCCGGCAAATGTTCAAGTCCGCCAATTTCACAACTGTGTCTAGGCAGTGTCTCATCGGGAGTTTGCCAAGTTCCTGCCGCAGTTTCACATCAAGGCCATGTGTATTCAAGCTACCACATGGTTCGTGCATGTTCGTGTCATTTGGATTCATTTGGGGGATAATTACCGCAATAGTATAGCAAAATACCTGGCACTGGTTGAATGAGGTGATTCTTGTTTTTTTGGAAGATAGCAACCATTCTGATGGCCAGGTGCCACCGTGGCAGGCCGCAGCGCTTTACGCAACTTGGGCTGCACAATGTCGCACAAAGGACGAAGCCAAACCACATTTTGGCACCATTTTGGCACCATTGGGCACCGAGGAAACCATGGCCAGCATGGTGGATCAAGACCCCATCAACTTGGACAACACCATTCTGTGCTTAGCGTTGCGTGACGATCTTTTTTGCTGCTTCCTGGGGCGATCTTGTGGAATGTATTGGGTGAATTCCTGTATGAGGTATACGCATCATATGCCTATGATAACTATGTGCACTCATTGTGTACTATCGTTACTATATATTCTACATATATGAATATGATTGAATGATATTGAATGTGTATTAGTATCGCATTCATGATTATTTTCTTTGTTATTCAAGCCATTGACGGAAACTGCAGGCTGGTGAGCCAAGATCCTCCCAAACCAGAGGATGATCCTTGTGCGGATGTGGCGGAAGCCATTGGACAAAAGATCTTGCAATCTGGAACAACCTTGGCTGGTATCTTCAGATCCTGGGATCAGGACATGGGCTCCATGGGCATCAACTGACGCGTTTGACGCCCGTTTTAACGGTCGAGTTCTGTTCCGAAGAATCGGGACTGCCACATTAAAAAAGGATATGTGAGGGATGTCATTGATGTCATGAGCCACTTTGATGACTCTTAGGAAGCCAAAGATTTGGGAGTCAACGATGTCACGATGTCGTTTGCAGGACAAGTCGGGCTTCCTTTCACTGGTGGAGCTAAACAGCGGTCTGCAGACCCTGTCTTTGTCTCACAGCTTCAGTGATGCAGAGGCAGGAACCACATATCCTCTGGTAAACTAACATAACTATGGAAATTCACCATTCTTAATGGGAAAATCCACTAAAAATGGCAATTTTCAATAGCTATGTTAGTTTACCAGTGGGTATCCTGACCACTTTGACCCTGGCTCATCCTGAGATTGGTCAGCGGCCAGGTCTCGGCCTGCATGACCAAGATCGATAGCCTCGGGAAGGAAGATCAGCGAATCAGCATCTTTGAGTTCATCAGGGCACTGGCACCCAGGTGGCTATGCTGCATAGACCCTAAGCTTTCAATGCCTATGGTAGCCGGTGTAAATTTGTCAGGTTGAATTATGATTAATTAATATTATATAATATTATATATTAGCTAAACTCAAAAACTCGCTGCCGTGGATATGTTGAAAACCGCACGAGGGGTTAGCGGGGGAGCGAACGTAGGGGCGAACATGCGGGCGAACGGGTGGACGAAAGTCGCCCGCACGAGCGAGCGGGGTGGCGAGCGGGGGGGCGAGCGGACGGGCGAACGATTCGACTAGTCTTGTTTTGCCTGGTGATAATTAGTACAGTCAACCTGTGCCGAAATTATT
>Ga0126342_10010896_pt1 | contig 16263 bp, 18 predicted proteins | sample Cyp1metagenome_FD_92528 | JGI IMG/M metagenome (GOLD analysis project Ga0126342, IMG submission 92528) | Coral microbial communities from Lord Howe Island, Old Settlement Bay, Australia - Cyphastrea 1 metagenome | ecosystem: Host-associated > Invertebrates > Cnidaria > Coral ... | reverse complement strand
CTATCCTATCCTATCCTATCCTATTCCATCCTATCTATCTATCTATCTATTGATCTATTTACTGATCAATCAATCAATCTAATCAATTCAAATCTAATCTATCTAACTTAAAATATATACCTATATCTATATATATCAATCTGTCTATCTAACTATCTATCTATCTATCGATCTATCTATCTATATATCCTATCTACCTATCTATCCTATCTATCTATTTATCTATCCTATCCTATCCTATCCTATCTATCTATCAATCCTATCCTATCCTATCCTATCCTATCTATCTATCAATCCTATCCTATCCTATCCTATCCTATCTATCTATCTATCTATCCTTCCTATCTATCTATCTATCTATCCTATCTAGCTATCTATCTATCCTATCTATCCTATCTATCCTATCTATCCTATCTATCCTATCTATCCTATCTATCCTATCTATCTATCCTATCCTGTCCTGTCTTATCTATCCTATCTAATTATCCTATTTATCCTATGTATCCTATCTATCCTATCCATCCTATTTATCTATCTATCTACCTATCTATCTATCTTTCTATCTATCTATCTATATATTTATCTATCTATCTGTCTATCTATCTATCTATCTATCTATCATTCTGTCTATCTATCTATCTAATAAAATGTAATCTAACTTATCTAATCAATCAAATCCGTCAAATCTATCTAATATATCTATCTATTTTTTCTGTATCTCTTAACTATCTTATCTATCTTATCCATCTAATCTATCTAATCTATCTAATATATCAAATCTATCTAATCTATCTAATATATCTAATATGGCTATCTATCTTTCTTTCGTTCTTACTTATCTATCTGCCTATCTATCTATCTATCTATCTTCGACCAATCTATTTATATATATGTTTGTCACTCTCATTCTCTCTCTCTCTCTCTCTTTCTATCTTTCTACTTACCTATCTATCTATCTATCTGTCTATCTATCTATCTATCTATCTATCGTATTTATCTAATCTATCTAATCTATCTATATATTTACCTATCTATCTATCCGTCTGTTTATCGATCTATCTATCCATTTTTATTTCTTTATTATCTATCTTATCTATCTAATCTATCCAATCTATCTATCTAATATCTAATATATCAAATCCATCTAATCTCTCCAATCTATCTAATCTATCTATCTATCTATCTATCCATCTATCTACATATCTATCTATCTATCTATCTGTCAATCTATCTATCCTCATATAATCTAATCTAATCTAGTCTAGTCTAATCTACCTATCAATCTATCTATCTATCTATGTCTATAGTTTTCTTATCTATCCTATCTGTCTGTCCTATCTTTCTATCCTATCTATACTATCCATCCATCCATCTATCTATCTACCTATCTATCTATCTTTCTATCTATCTATCTACCTTCCTATCTAATCTATCTAATCTATCTACTCTATCTAATCTATCTAATCTATCTATCTATCTATCTATCTAATCTAATTATCTAATTATCTAATTATCTATCTATCTATCTATCTACCTATCTATCTATCTATCTATCTTATCTTATCTTATCTATCTATCTATCTATCTATATGGATTGATCGAATTGTTTGCACCACCACTGGGATGAAAAACGCTAATCATATCAAATTACAAAATCATGTTGGGCATACCAAGCAGGCTTCGATTAACGTAACATGGGTCTACGATGACAGAACTTTTAGGCCCGGTGATACCCTGTCCCACCTCCAAAATGGCAATGTTTGCCTTCTAGGTTTGATGAACTTCACGTTTCAGTTTCACAGTGCCACCATGGATCGTAATGGTTTGCTGTGCAGCTTTCAAACTTCTTGTCTACCGACATGGTTTGCACCGTTCTTACGATAACCAAAACACAACTAACCCGTAATCAATCCCACACAAAAATATGAAAGTCAATCCAGGTAGGATGGACGAATGTGCATGTTTGGCAAAACAAACACCTCAAACAAACGCCTCCAGGAATTTCTGGAAATTCTCTTTGGCAACTTCCATGTCCTGGCCAGGGCTCTCGGGATGGCTGCCCCTATGCTAGCTAGTTTCAGTGGCAAACCATCTCATCCCCTCGGGCCAGCAGTGCCAAGAATCCTGGCAGGTGGTTATTATCCATGGATCACCAAATTGGATCCAATTGGTATCTTAAATGTGTGAGCCTAAGCTGCAAGCGCGTGTGTTACTTGCCCACCTCTTTGCCTTGGAATCTTCGCAACTGATAGCGGTCCATGGATCTTGTCTTCGAAAAGGGTCGGGGTGTTCTAAACGGCACTTGGACATGGCAAGTGACAGTCCCGGTTTTTCTGTGCTAAGGGGTCTGTTTCTCTAAGTTTTGGAGTGCGTCTAGCTTTGGGATGCTTTGGGCACAAAACGCAAAAAAAGGCACCCACATCAGACTGGGGCGTTCTGACGCTTAAGCATGTTCAACATTGTTCAACACTGGCAGGTCAGGATATGTTGCATACGTTTGATCCCATCTCAGTCCCAAATCTCTCAACGCCAGTTAGTCAAAAACTCACATAATTCCAATTTTTAAAAATTCTGCAAGTAGAAAACCATGTGAAGCCCTTCCCACATATCATCCTCTATCCCACATTTCCCGTTCGCTGCATCCCTTTTGATTCCATCTCAGTCATTAAGGTCAGTGTCACTGCGACTGGATCCACTGTTCGTGGAGCCGTCACTAGTGACTTCCGAGCCAGGGGCCACCGGGGCCAATGCCTCGGCCGACGCTGGCAACGGCGGCAAGGGCGCCCGTTGCTGTTCCGCAGCGAAGAAGCCGTGGGAGCGCAGAGACCACGCGGCAGGCGCACGATTTTCGGGCTCCAATTGGAAATGGCCTATGGGAGTCACGGCGGCAAGATGGGAAAGAGATGGAAATAGAATCTGTGAGAATGGAATGTTGGCAATGAACCATTTAAGGATATTTAAGGATATGGTAAGGAGCCACAAACTGACTCGTGATCGTGGATTTGATCATCATTGAATTCCTTTTGTTGGGTAGCCAACGGCCGACGGATATGGGTCACGATTAATAGGATGGCTGGCGCTAGATAGTTAATAATAACTGATAATATATCACTGATCCATGTATGGTCAGGGCCTTTCATGATCCATACCCATACTATATTCTCAAATCAAGTTCTTGCTATCCAGATAACAACGCTGAAGTGATGTGATGTGTTGCACTTTTCCCTTTTGGAGCAGCAACACATCACAAAGTCAGAGTTTGTGAGTCATGCTAGGCGCCTGCAACCAACAAGAGAATATGCCACATATATGGTAAAGTTGAGCGTATTGATGGTTTAGATATGTTTAGATTCTGCCAACAAAAGCGATCACAAATTAAACACCAACGCGTTGCCAAATAAGTGGAATGGATAAACACACACACACATAAACATGGCCAGTGCGTAGTTATAGGTATAGTTGTTTTATTAAATATGATGAGTACATCTTGGAGCTGTATCATGCTGTATCAAATGGCAGTTGCACTGTCCTCATCTATGGTTCCAAAAGTCACCCATCATGTGTCATCCCCAGTGATCAACCATCTTCACACCATTTTGATGCATGTTGAACTTGTTTAGCCCATTTTGCCCTTTGGGCCGTATGAAAACCAAGGTCCCAACCATGGTAACCATGGCTTGTATATATATATATATACCATCGGCTCCCGGCCCATCGTCTCCAGCGGCTGTCCAAAACCCAGTGGCAAAACATGAGGTGGACCGCTGCTTCGGACAAGCCGGGAGGATAGCGCACATCGGCTGCAAGAACCTTCTGGCGGATTTCCTCTTGAGACCCCCAAAAGGGTTGATGGCCCACCAGCACCTCATACATCAGGCACCTCGGACGAGAAGAGTGACATTTGGCAAAAAAGAGCATGAGCACCCACCAGTCAACATGACCGGCTGGAAACCATGGGATCTTCAATTGCAATGTTTGATTTCCATGGTGAGGTGGCAAAGACATGTTTTGACGTGAAGTTTTCGTAATGATGTGTCAATATTGGCCTGTAGCTGGTAATCAATTCTATTTTGTTCAACTCTTTGCACTCTTTGAAGCTTATGGGTTTCATTGTGTTGACACCGGCCGCCAAACACAAAACGAATCAGCAACGCTGCCACAGCCATACCATATCTGTATGGCGAATTGACATGTACGCCTAATCCATACATGTGGGCAATCTTTGGGGTACTTGAATGCAGGTATAGTCATGTGCTAGTACATACATTGCGCATTGTCATTTATCTTGATAGCGGGCAAGCGACCCGACGGCCCAAATGTCCGTGTAGTATCCCTGCGGGCTTCTGTTCCACTGCTCCGGAGCCCAAAACTCAGGCGTTCCACAGGTTGTGAGCAAGGCCCTCTCAGCGGAACATTCTGCACTCCATCCGAAGTCACAAATGCGAACTTCTAGATCCGGATGTGTCAGAAGGATGTTATCTCCTGCTCTTGCTCCATCTTGGCTCAAGGTCAGCTATGTTTTATGAATTTGTTGGACCCATCGGCAAGAGAAAACCATGATAAACCACCTAAGTTTAAAGAGAGCAAAGACAGAATCAGTTACCCGAGTCAGTCGCCCCAAACGTCCGAGTCAGGAACCTCATGGGACAAAATCAGTCACCGGTGAACACTAGTACAGGATGCAGGGAAACCAGGAAGAGGAGACAGAGAGTCAGCAACTGAGAGTCAGTCACCCCTCGGAAGCCGGGAAGAGAATCAAGGAACCCGGAGGAAAACAGAAAGTCAACAACAAAGAGTCGGTCACCCTGGAAGGAGAATCCAAGAACCCGGGGAAAACAGAAAGTCAACAACAAAGAGTCAGCCGCTCCTGACAGCTGAAAGCTGAAAGCTGAAAGCTGAAAGCTGAAAGCTATCTATCTATCTATCTATCCATCCATCCATCCATCCATCCATCCATCCATCTATCTATCTATAATCTCTATCTCTCTATCTATCTATCCATCCATCCATCCATCCATCTATCTATCTATCTATCTATTTATCTCTCTATCTCTCTATCTCTCTATCTCTCTATCTATCTATCTGTCTGTCTGTCTGTCTGTCTGTCTGTCTATCTGACTATCTGTCTATCTGTCTATCTGTCTGTCTATCTATGTATCTTTCTATTTATCTATTAATCTATTAAGGGACATGGGAAAAACGGAACGTCAACAACAAAGAGTCTCTCAAGAAACCTTCGCGCAACCCTAAAGAAACCCCAAAGCAACACTAAGTAAAGCCTAAACCAACACTCACGCAAACCGTGACAAAACCCTACATTAACCCCAAACCCAACCTAAATAATCCCTACACCATTCTTAAAATAAATCCTGACGAACCCCTTATTAGCCCTAAACAAACCCCAAAGAAACCCTAAACCAACCTGAAATATACCCTAAACCAAGAACTAAATATACCCTAAACGAAACCTAAACAAACCCTAAACCAACCCTAAATAAAAACATTACCCATTAACCCGAAATCCGACATTAACCATTATATAACCCAAAACTAACCTCAAATAAAACCTAAACCAAGCCTGACTGTACCCTACACCAAGCCGAAATAAACCCTAACCCAACCCTCGCACAAACCCTGATGAAACTCTAACTTAACTTAACTTTAAACCAACCCTTGAAAACCCTAAACCAGGCCTAAATAAATCCCAAACCAACGCTAAGTAAACCCTAAATAGACCCTAAACCAAACCTTGACGAAACCCTACATTAGCCATAAACTAACCCTAAACAAAACCTAAATCAAGCCTGAATATACCCTAAATCAAGCCTAAATAACCCTTAACCAACCAACCCTTTAAAAACCCTAAACCGTTTAAACCAAGCCTAAATAAACCCGAAACCAACCTTAAAACAAATCCTGACGAAACCCATTACCCTAAAGCAACTCTTGAAAACAAACTCTAAACCAAGCCTAAATAAACCCCACACCAACACTAAGTCAATCCTAAATACACCCTAAAACAAACCATGAGGAACCCCTGCAGAAACCTTAAACCAACCCTAAAACCAACCCTAAATAGACTACATCTTGAAACAAGCCTGAACCACCCCTAAAGAAACCATGTCACTTTGATGGCCCACGAGGCAGGCCGCAGGGCAGCAGTGGGGCTGTGGAGGGTGACTGACTCCGACGTGGGGGGTGATTGACTCACTGTGGTCTGACTCTGCTAGTGGGTGAAAGATTCCGTCTGGTCTCAGTTTAGAGAGGTCAGGGCCTGAAAACAAACAAATGAAGAATCTAGACCCAACTGTCATTTAGACAGGTATCTAGACCCCAGAATAAACCTAAATGAACCAAACATGAAGCAACTATCGCAATAACGTGCATGGGATCTCGACTGTTGGGCCCCTCCTTTCAGGTCGCGATGGACCACGCCATGATTGTGCATATGCTCAACCCCCTGCAGGATCTGATAGAAGAAGCGTGCAGCATTCGGCTCAGGGAGTCTTTTCAGAGGCTGAGCATGACAAAGAGAGCGCAGAGTACCACCTCCACAAAAATCCAGGAGCATATACACATACCTGGATGCCAAGCTGGAACCCACTTGGAAAGCAATGCGAGTGGGGCCAACTATGGCCAACTCCTCCCATTCTAAGGAATAGCTGGGCACCAAAACCATTTCGCCAAAGTCACCGCAGATCCATAAACCAGGAACTTTGCAGCAAAACTATAAACATCTAAGAACCATGAAATATGCCAACATGTCCTAACCCAACATTTGAAGGGACAACAACAAAAGGAGAAATCCAGCCAGATACATGGGGTCCTCCACAATTGACACCACCCTCAAGATATGCTTGTGTCGCAAGGAGTTCTGGATTCCCAGTTCCCTTTTCAGCTGGGGCATCATATTTCGCACCTCCAAGTGGGGACCCAGGGATTTCATGGGGATACTGCAGATAGGAAAAACACATATGGGGAACTCATATGGGGATGCCAAGTTAGAGGTATGTCATTTTTTTGGACCTATGTATACTGTAAAAAAACTAGTCCTCCAACTGCATCCACGTATTTCTGGCTTGCCAGCCTTGAAACCCTGTAGAATATGATATGGTGGGTTCAAAAATTAAAGCAGCCACAACATGGATTGGATTGGAACTGGCACATGCCTCAACAAAATGCATTTCTTTACTTTTCCTGCGCAAAAATCTAAAGTCTAAAGAATCATAAAGAATCCAAAGGGATCTGAAGGTATGTATGACTCCTTGGGCTACACCCAGACCTCCAAGGGCTCTTTCTCAAGGATCTTCAGGGCATAGGCGTGGCCCGAAGTGGCATGGCGCAAGCATCTCACCGACGCATATGCGCCCGAGCCCAAGTGGAGGCGACTACTCACATCCGGTACAAAGCCGCTGGCCAGCAACTTCCTGGGACGGTGAGACAGCACCAAACAAAAAGGAACAAACATGTTGGCGCATTTATATATTTCAAAAGCACTTTCATATATACTACTGATATAATATAGTTTTTATATATCCAGTTGGATAATTAGAATAGAAACTTGGTGTCACTTGAGAATCGTCCATACACATTGGCGCGTGTTTGGGAAAGAATTCAATACTCACTCATCCTTCTACAGATAGAACATCAGCATAAATGAATTATATTTGAACTTGAACATATTACCATACCATACCATGCTTCGGTGGCAGCAACGGAGGCGGCCGGGTCAAACAATTTGCATTCTGCTGCAGTGGCAGCCGTGGCACTCCCATGACCCGCTGGGGAGTGGAACCACTGCGCCCAGCGCCCTGGCCGTCAGGGTCCAGCATGGCTATGCTGTGAAAACCTAAGTGACGCACGTGCACCGGCACGATGGGCTTCGGAGTATGCGAGGCCGGCGGGGATCGCTGGAACTCGGCTTTCTCCTGAGATCGTGCGAAGACTTCTGAGTTTACCAAATTTTGAGAATCCGTCCCCCAAAATAATTAAACACCATTTAGGGGGAATTTCCCAAACAGGGGCAAGTATTACACAATAATCAATATAGTGCCTAAAACATCTGTATTTGCAGTATTTTATTATCATTTTTCATGAACATTCACCCCCCCACGCGGGTCCACGAAGCGCCGCTCTCTAATCACTCTAATCAATTCAATATCTCTTTGTAAGGCGGGGTGGGTTGGGAGTGTGACATGACCCCGGTTCTTGACCCATCGAACATCGCAGCTCCTCAGTACCATTGACGGAGTCAACTGGTTCTGGAGAAGCGGCTGGAGGCGAGACTTTGTCAACCGGCTCACAGACGTCATTTGGCTCTGCCTCCACCTGGCGGGGCAGCTTTCACAATATATTGTCCATCAAACATAATGTGTTGAACCCATGTAACAAGGTAGCATGTTTGTTTTTGCCCCATCTGTTTGGTGAAGTGGCGACCGGGATGCCACATTATAGCCGCAAAGGATATCCACTTCATAGAGGAATGTGCATTGGGAAATTACTAATATATATATATATATGCCATACACCTGTTTCTAAAAAATCGGGATTGATTACAATTCAGTCTTGCACACTGCTAATATGGCTCCGTCTAAACAATTAAAATTGCGCCGTTTCAGGTTTAGCCTTTCAGCCAGTCTGTATTGGGATCAACACTAATATAGCCTCCAGTGAATTAACATAGACCCTGACAACAAGCCACTTCGAGCGGAAACAAATTTTCCAACCCCCAACCGAAGGGTAGTTGGAGGATGGTATCTACCAGTTTCCTATGGGGTTGGTCCCCACCTTTTTCTCCTTTCTTCGCTTCTGCTTTGGCTTCTTGTTCGGCGCCATTGCGGACCCTGGAAAAGACAACCCTGGACGTTTGAGCCGAATTCGCAACGGACCCTGAGATAAGGGAACTCCCCATCCAAAGTTTCGCTCGCAGATCTACACGTTGGAAGCTGCCAACTTGAAATTGTAAGATGATTCAAGATGATTCAACCTCAGGCATACAGTTTCCATGAAAGGCAAGTTCCCAGATCTTGCCAGGCATTTTCCATACGTGTAAAAAAGCCTGCACTCACAAAATGCCTAGCCATCGGTACAAGTCATGCAATTAGGGTGGCCCAAAAAATAAAGCAACTATACAAGAAGTTCCATACCCCATTTACCCTCCGGTCGTGGCTGGCCGGGAAATCCCCGAACTAAATGAACATTCAAATGACAGTGCCGCATCCAACTCAATGGAGGATTTTCCAGCACGCCATGTTTGGAGCTGATGCGATCCTGGATCCCCATGGATCCCCGTCCTCTGTGTAAGGCCACTGAAAGGGAATCTGCAAAGTCACCCAGGTCAACAAGGCCTCGGAGTCCTCACACCAAACATGGCTTGCCATCTCCACTTGTTGATTGGAAAAGGAATGAAGCTTGAGAGAACAAACATGAAGTTGACATGATTCTTCTGAAAGTTATTCTTGGGATATATGATATATCACATTATATGTTGCTTTGATGTTTCAATTTGAATAATCGTTAATGTTAATATATGTTCCTCCTGTAGTCTATGTGCTTTAAGTTTTAAATTATGTCAATTGATGTTATTATTGTGTTATTCCAAGTTCTTTGTAACATACATTCTAAATTGTTTACTTACAGCATTTGATTCTTATAGTTTGGATTAATGGTCCCAACAACAAATCCCCAACATTGTGATATTCCCAATTGCCTCAGGCAGCTCAGCTGGCAGGGCCGAGCTGGGCGCAGCTTCGCTCAAGGCTTCAAAGAGCCAAGCATTGAAAGCCTGCGACAAGGTGGGCTACCCCCAATCACTCCGACGATTTTTTTAAAAGGTGTATCGACATAACGTGATATAACTGAATGCCAATAACTCAGTTGATGGGATATATATACATATATATATATAGATAAAGTGAATGAGGTGTTTCAACAATTAAACTTGATTAACTCTTGGGGCAAAAACGCCAGAATCACTCAGGAGTTGAGTTCATATTGGTTCAATCCTCGGGCTATGCATCTTGGGGCTTCTATCTTCAAAACAAGTCTTGGAACCTATATCTATCGACATCCTCTTCAATGGATATTAGATAGATTGTGTCTGAAAAGATGGAAGCCACAAAATTTTAATCAAAATTCATCAAGTATCTATTGAATCTATTGAAATCGCACTTGGTATCTATCTAAACCCCCATTCTACCTTTAAGACTTCAAGACTAAACCAATGAAATCCCAACTTCGAGTGCAGCTTCGCGCCTCCGCAGGTGCCTTGCGGCCCCACGACTTGCGCCAGAGTTGGCTGAAGTCCTTCCTGCTTGCCAACACAGCCTATGCTAATGCCACATTTAGTGGGATGACTTATGAACTTTTATATCCTTTTAGCCATCATGGGTATATCTTAAATTACCAGAGGCTAGATTTTCCTGGAAGCCTGGAGCAGCCTGCTCACCCTCATGTTCATAGCTTCATTGTCTGCAGAAGCTTGTAGAATATGTTGTAGTAATGGAAAAGTGTCCATTTACCCACTGAAGCTGTGATTTACTGAAGATGAACAGCTTGGATTTTGACATCACCATGGTGCTGGTATATTTGGTATATTTGTGCGCCTACATCTGCTGATGACTTTTGGAGATACAGGTAGTAACTATAACGGTAATACCCCACATCATTTAGGCAATGACATGGGACATGGGAGTAGGCAACCCCAGTTGAGGCGTTTACAACCCAAATTGTGTATATATATATGTATATATATATATGTGTGTATATATATATTATATATATGTGTGTATATATATATATGTATATATGCCCTGTAATTATTTAAAAAAAAACAAGCTGTTTGAGATAAACTCACCCCTAAACAGTCGATTGTGGCAAGGATCAATGTGGATTCCCTGAATCATGGAAGGATGCAGCATGATGCAACTCAAGGAGAGTGTGCATCCCGGGCCGGGAACATGTTCAGCAGCCAAGGTCCCAGTTTTCCATTACAAACCCATCCCACCAAATCAAGGTATTCAATATGAGGGAGAGGGGATTCCTCCAAACCGGCAAAAAAAAGCATGTCTGATGATAAACCCATCCAAAGAACCTCCTCCACTCCAGTTTTGTGGGATTTGTCCCTATTGGGTTCCGGGGTTAGTAAATTATCATGGAAAAAGGACGTCTCATGCCCCACCAAGACCTGAACATGTTACAGTAATTCATGTTGATTCACTCTTCATTTCCAGCAACGATATCCTTCCTGACCCAAAAAAAGAGTTGGTTTGGCATGAAATGTGTAATCCTTCTTTAACTACTCGAATTCTTCACTTTGGGGGGGCCCAAAGTAAAAATCAACCAATGGGAAAAGGATCTTGCATCCAAATGCCAAACCCAGGTCCTCAACTCAGAAAGGGCCACATAGCTGTAACACTCCTTGAAAGCAGCTGCGCCTGCAGCAATGGTCATCTATGGTCATTTGTGGTGCTGGCTGTTTCCCACATTTTTCGTGTGCTGGCAGCAATCCAAATCATGGTGCTACATGTAATTCAAAAGAATAATCCTTCCCCCCATGAAGTACCCTCCAGACTGTAGAATAGGGACACCAAGTCGAGAATATATAGATTTCCCCAGCTGAACCTTTTGTGGTATTTATACAATTATCATTATAAAGTAATCAACAGGGACGCAGAAATGCCAATGGACATGGTAAATCCGTATCCTGGCAATGGAAAGTCAATGGTTCTGAGAAGACGTGGCTAATTAATTTCTGCAACCCCATGTCATATTGGTGTGATAAATTTCCATGTGGAACCTCCTTGATTACAAAAAATATGATGGAATCCGAACACTGGGATCCCATTTTTTTTTTCCGGTGCATGCGCGCGGGTGACTCGGCTCAGCAGGTGTGAGCCACGCAGCTAAGGCGAGCGTGAAACGAAAGCGGCAGGCGGCTTGGATCCCAAAAATCATTTTATATAGAGTACATGCTATGTTGCCCTGTTTGGGTTGTATGTTGAACTACATTTACATGGTGTACAGAAATGTCATGAAAATCCGATTAGCAAAAACTGGGATTCTGTCAGCGTAGTTGGTGACTAATTTTTGATAATGCTATTGAATATATACTGCTATTGCGTGGTTCATCACATACTATCCGATTGAATCATATCCATCGAATAACATTAGTATGCTCAACATTTAATAATATAGTCATATATCATATATCCACGCAAATTATCCACGCAAATTACCATCGAATAATGTGATGATTATCCCATAACAATAACACCACAACAATGTTATCACATTCCATCATCTCATATGTATATAATATATATATATATATATACAATCATATATATATATATATCAAATCAAATCAAATCAAATCATATCATATCATATATATATATATATGTACTCTTATGCCATGCAGAGAACAATAATTTAAGATCATGTTACGATCATATATCCATTCTTCTCGGAGATACCTATCCGTCATGGCGCCATTTTTTCTACACCGCCACGCCGTCCCAGGCCGCCACGGCCGCTTCGTAGCCACCGAAGGTGGCGGCGTTCACCACCTGGGCGGTAAAACGATGAGACACGGCCGTGCCCGCGACAAAAACGGGGTGCTAACATGATCTAACCGTATCTAACCACAAAGATTTGGGAATTTGAAGGGTGAGTTCACGCATTCTGAACTGAATGCTCTGAATGGTGGGAGTTAGATAAATGGACTTGTAGCAGAACCGCGATTCAAGATGCCAGATTAAATTTCTACAAGATATGTCAGATTTCCAACAACAAATCTGAGTTTTTGTGAATATAATTTCGGCCTGTACACCGTGATATGCGATGATATGGGCGTTATAAACGGTCCTCTAGATAGGATTAGATAGGTACGTTCAAATCTGTAAGCATCCATTTGGCGGATTCAATTGGGTCAAACCATAGCTCCTATTAAATCTTATTAATAGTTCCCTCCGTTCACCATCGAATAGATCGACTGAGCTCTATACTTCTTGGCTTTGTCTGAAAAATACCGCCAAATTCCCCTGGTTATTCGAATTTTTGCACGTACCAAATAATTACCCGCTAAAATTGTAATTTTGGGGAGCATACCCCATGGCCCCATGGTACACGCACCCAATATTATATTATTGGTGGCTATATATCCCATGAAATATCTCAAACATAAACAACTGATTGGTGGCTGAATCCCAATGTCCCATGACATACTGACATAGCCCATGAAATATCTCATGACATATGTCCCATTGGCAATGTGACATAGCTATGGAAGCCATGCACCATTGACTTCGATACGTTACCTAGCTAAAAAATGATGGCGTGATGACGTTCCACTTTGCAAACTATTGAAACTTCTGGAAATATCAGTAACTCACCCATATATCACCCATATTCCATACGAACATTCCATGATCCCCCCATTGAATCCCAAGGCGCGAAGGCGCGCGCCATGGCGGCCCCAAAGCCTCGAAGGAAGAAGGCCAGGCCCTCGCGGTGCAGACCCTGGCGGATGACGTACAGCGGCGTGCGCTCCTGGCGACGGGACCGGACGGCACCAGACGGCACCAGACGGCACCGGACGGCACCGGATGGCCTGGGGATGGCCTTGGATCATTCGAAGTTTTTTGATGTGTTCGTGATGTTTTTTGCTGGGTGTTGGGCCTGTTGGGTGTTTTGAAGTGAACCTTTGGTTGGTTTTCGGTGAGTTTGTTGGATTTGTTGTGCGTTTTTGTTAGTTTGATGGTTTGAAGGTTTTCAGGCACTTGAGCTGCACACATTCATTGATTTTACATGATTTGATTAATGATTTTACTGGGGTGTTGATGAGTTTACCCCACATATCCATACATATCCATCCATTGCATGTGAAAGTACGTCGGATTTCGTGGTGGGAAAGTGGTGCATGCATGATACTTGCGGAGAGGTTTTACATTTCTCGGGGCAGCACGGGAATCCCTCTGCAACTGGAGAACCAAGACAAAAAAAACTAGGGAATACTGGGGATATCCCATTTCAAATTGTGGAACTCGTGAACTATAGGAGTCACTTTCCATTCCGAAGATACAGATCCAATGGGAATATGTGGGAATTTTGTAGTTCATCAACAGCTTTAAGAATTAGCCTGCCATGAGCGATGCACCTGCAAGCATGGCCAATCTTGGATACCCTGCAAACAACCAAACGTCGCATCCCAAAATCTCCCGTGAGACAGCACTCCTGGTGGCTGCAAGAGGTCGGCAGTGCCTGGATACGCGACTTCACCACATCCACCGGGTGGATCATTCCTGGGGCGGCCATGGCAACCCCTAAAAATCGGGCTGGGAAGATCGGTCGCCCCTGATTGATGGCCATGTTGTTTTTGTTTATTTTTTTGTTTGTTTTGAATACTGTTGAAATTGCACTGGAAGGGGGTTAGTGCAAGATTTCTAGCCCACCACTGAAAAACGTGGAGTGTATCCATTGATGCAAAACATGAGACAACCAAATGAATATCAAAGAAGGAGCGTGTCTACATGCACAGGTTGTTTTCAACCTGGGCATATGTTGGCCAAGGTAATTTGAATCAAAACTGCTGACCTGTATATAATTATACACATCTGAAACTGCATCCACCATCACAATCCATCACCATTGTTTGCTTCAAACCCGTGGCTGATTTGCTGTCAAAGTCCCATCTTTTGTCGGCAAAACCCCCAAACCTGGCAATCAAACATCTATTGTACACTAATAGCTGATGTATGATGATTCTCCCCAGCATGTTATACGTGGATACCCTTGCAGGTCAGAATACTAAATGGTAAACCGTGGTTAACCCATTAACATTGCTCTTTTGGGGGTAACCCCTATTTCTGGACAAAATTTGAACAATGGCTAACCCAATAAGTAGGGACATTCCATATCTGAGTGGTTTGTAATGTGCTTACGTGCTTAGTATAGTTGATCAAGACACAGGGAAAATAACCATGTTCTAACCCATAGTCCGATTTAACCCGCACATCATGTACTATAAGTAGACATCATTTCACCAGAACTCGACTTAGAGAAAAAACTTATATAGTGATAACGTAATCTTACATATAACTTGGGTTTTCGACTGTTAAATATATATATATATATATGAGCAATCTCGAAAACCCTAGGTTCACGGAAAGGACATCCACAAATTTGGGAAGGTCCCATCGCTTACCATACGTTTGTACAATAATGATATCTGGTAAACTTGGGGGGTATCGCTTGCAGGAAACTGCTACATATATGTGTGTGTGTATGTATATATGTATATTATTCACAGAAATCAACGTCCAATTTGGGTATCTCTAATGTGGATATTAGAGAAATACAATGACATAACCTTGAAAAGGGGTATCGCCTATTTGGGAAGGTCCCATCGCTTACCGTGTGTTTTTAACAATTTCCATCAACCAATGTCCGTCCAATACATATTTAGTATTGCCGGGGCTTTTGCGGTGGCTCATATATATAGCACTATAATATACATAGCTAAGCAACTGGGATTTCCCCTTGCGGCCGAAGACTCCCAACACCACGCAGCCGGCCAGGCCGCCCGAGAGCAGCGTCGCCGGGACGGTGGGAAGGTGCCCTTCGCTGAGGCGCTTCGATTGCTCGTAGACCAAGAAATAGACCTGGGAAAAGGGCGTGGACCGTTTGACCATGTTGGACCAGTGTATCCCCAAACGGGATGGATACATAGAGAGAGAGAGAGAGAGATAGATAGATAGATAGATAGATAGAGAGATAGAGAGAGATAGATAGAGAGATAGATAGATAGATAGATAGATAGAGATAGAGATAGAGATAGAGATAGAGAGATAGAGAGATAGAGAGATAGAGAGATAGAGAGATAGAGAGAAAGATAGATAGAGAGATAGAGAGATAGATAGATAGATAGATAGATACATAGATAGATAGATAGATAGATAGATAGAGAGAGAGATAGATAGATTAGATTAGATTAGATTAGAAAAGATCAGATAGATAGATAGATTAGATAAGATAAGATAAGAAAAGAAAAGATTAGATTAGATTAGATACATAAATAAATAGATAAATAGATAGATAGAACAATAGATAGAAAGGAAAACATAGCATAAGATTAGATTAAACAAGATAAGATAAGATCAGATAAGATAAGATTAGATTACAGTAGATAGATAGATCAATAGATAGATAGTTAGACAAACAAATAAATAGATCGATAGATAGATATTTAGTTAGTTAGTTAGT
>Ga0126342_10010895_pt1 | contig 16264 bp, 11 predicted proteins | sample Cyp1metagenome_FD_92528 | JGI IMG/M metagenome (GOLD analysis project Ga0126342, IMG submission 92528) | Coral microbial communities from Lord Howe Island, Old Settlement Bay, Australia - Cyphastrea 1 metagenome | ecosystem: Host-associated > Invertebrates > Cnidaria > Coral ... | reverse complement strand
TATATATATATATATATATATATATATATATGTGTGTGTGTACTATATATGTATATATAAACATATGTATTATATATGTATATAAGTATATTATATATACTTATATTAAATATTATATATATATATGTAATATATATATATGCTGTTATGCAATTTATATAAAGAGAGGGGCAAAAAGTGTTGATCCATCCTTGAAATGAACACCCTGGCCAGAAATGCCATTAGCGAGCTGCGATGAAGGCCCGACACCTGGATGAGAATGCTGCCTGGCATCGTGCCGTCTGGGTCCCCATTTTCAAAGATGAAACATGCAGACATCTGAATTGTTTGTATATTTGCACTATAATTGTTGGTAATGACATGTAGTGATCCATGCACAATCACATTCAAGAGACTTCAATTTCAGTAGAATCCAATCCGGCCACCAAAAAAGATGTGACTGACTTGTGTCGTGCTCTCAATCAATCAATGTTCAAGACTCCACAAAAGAAGCCGAACTTGGGCCCAGATGTCTGTACCTACACGTGCCCACAAATCGCTAGCGATTGGAAACCCACCAATCAGCTTATAGCCGGCATAGTCTTCAACTAGCTGGAGATTTCGAGGCTGTGATATGATGGAAGGATAAGCACCTTTGTAGCCAATTACCCTATGGTAAACATACAAAAAGCATCAACAAGCGAACTGGAAAATCATCATATTTCATAGGTAAATACACGAACTACCATCTGGTTATGACTAACATAGCCATGGAAAATCACCATTTTTAATAGGTAAACCATCTATTTCAATGGGCCATGGCTTCGATGGCTATGTTAGTCATAACCAGAGGGTAAATGGCCCATTTTCAATCGCCTCGAGCGGCAAGACTTTCAGGCGAACCAGGAAATTCCGCAAGCCTTACTAAAGGGACTGGGGGTTCATGGCTGGAAACAACAACCAGCCGTTGTTTTTTTTTGGTCATCAATAATATGAAGAATATGTTGGATTATATGTAGTTATATATCATATGATCTATACATACATCATTATAGTAAGGTATAATGGGCAATATAACCCAACTTCATATGATTGGGGTACCTAACAAGTTAGAGTTAGAGGAACATCCTTATATCTCCACTGTTGAAGAGCCTCATGTTTGTTCCATTAAATTGCCATTTTATGGGTCTACCCCTTTTCAGACACATTCGCATGGGACACCGACATGTGATTTGAAGTAGACTTGACCATCTTCAGCTCTGCGAACTCATATGTTTCATGGGTTTATTACGGTTTATCTCATCCATGTGCAGTTCCAGTGATAACTAGACACACACACACACACATATGTATATATATATATATGTACATATATATATATATCTGTATATATTTCGAGGGCTTGTATCCCAGCATATGGGGTCATTCCCATGGTTGTACCCATCCATAAGCCCCGTGCCCAAGGCACCCCAGTCGTGGCTGGGCCACACGGCCCATGCTGCACGTGTCAAAGCAGGACCTACGGAATGACCAGAGTTCAAGTGTTCCAACGTGTCATGTGTATATGCATAGATACACCTGTGCCTTAAAATTCTGTACAGATTTATAATATTTATACATAATAATGATATATATATATATAATATCTAAGATGTGGTAAAGCCAAGTTCCCGACAGCTCAGAGCTCATGCCACCTGTCGTGCCACGGAAACAAAATCTCCGGTGGGCTGTTCGTTTCCATGGAAAAAAAACATGCAGAAAATGATGAGACGACCAGAAAACATCGACCTTTTTCATGGAAAAAACAATGAAGTAACATTTCAAACATACGGCAACGAATTAGCACATGAAAATAATTGAAAATACATGAAACACACCTGACAGTGAAGGTCAACATATGGAAGAAACACATGCAACAGCTACGGTCCAAATATGGTCCAAATGGTGGAGCTTCCATGATTCGTCACATCGCATCAGCGCCCAAGGCGCCCAAGTGCCAAGGTCATCCGAGTCAACCACCAAGCCAGGATAGACAAGTTACAGCTACCCCCAATATCCCCAAAAAAGATGGTGAATACTATATATAACATATCCCTTACAAGTAAATAATGGGTATATCATGGTATATCCACATAATAAATGGTTCATAATTCCTTAGAAGTGGTTAAACAAAAACCTATGGATGGTGAATCATTTGGTTCAGAATCCCCTGAAACAAGTGGTTGTTGGTGCTTCAGGTTGCTCAGTTGAATGCGCCTAAGCCGCCCGTCTTGGTGAAGCGAAAGGCGGCCCGTGCTAAGCGAAGCAGCGTTGATCTTTTGTTAGATGGAGCCCTTGTTTGGGTTTTGCTGATCACTGTTGGTTCTCACTGTTAATATGAGGTTGTTCTTTCAGTTGCAGCTTGAACTCTGAAACTGAGATTCGTTTATACTTTTAACACTACTGTAAGGCACTCGAAATTCATGAATGCTTAAATGCAATGGTGCAGCTGGACAGGTGAAATACAGAAGCGAATAGATCCTGGATCACCTGCTGATCCGCAGTTGTCTAAGCTTTGAACCGAGCCCAGCGACGATTTACCGTGGATTTACACTATTTATTTGACAGAAAACTTAAATCTATATTTGGAAATTATAGTATACCGATACCTAATAGCATTGAGATATGCATATTATTTTTGTTTGTAACTTGATAAAACAACACATCGGATTAGTACACAGTCAAAATAAACACAAGGTACCCTTGTTGGCCCACTGCTTACCAATACAAAACAACTTATTGAAAGCTGCTGCCCCCAGAACCATACGCAAGCAAAAGTACACAACACCACAAAATCAAACATAAGTTAGTCATATTCTGTGCGAATCACCTCTATATCACCATTAGAAGGGCAAATAGGCAATCCCGAAGACAGGTAAACTCGGTTAGTGATGATGTGGTCAGAACCTTCCAAAGTCAAATGTTCAGGGCAATGAACCAAAGGCAAATTCAGTTAAGTTCAGGCTTGACTTCCATGTCAACTTGTATCTGCTTAGTGGTTTCAATCAGGATTGTTACATTAGCATTGTACATTTAGCGCGTAATTGATACCACCAACCCGGTACAAAGGTTCCTTAAGCTCCGCTAAACAATCTCAACATACACTCAAAATAAGGGTACCAGTATCACCGCCAACTTAGAAATAATATCGGACGCAGCAGGTATACCCTCTGGTAAACTAACATAGCTATGGAAAATCACCATTTTCAATGGGAAAATCAGCTATAAATGGCCATTTTCAATAGCTATGTTAGTTTACCGGAGGGTAAACTGATCTTGAAAACAAGTTCAGCATCTCCGTTGTGTTTTCGATCTCCAAAGTTCAGTTGGGACACCAGCCTGTCCAAGCCATGGTTTGAACCAATGGTTTCTTGGTTTCTCATCAGTTTCTCTTTTTTGCATTGCCACAACTGGGGTCAAACAAAAACACTGGACTATAGCCATCTATAGCCTAATATTTGTTGATTACAGCTTGAAATTCTCTCAAAACATATCCCATAGTATTGTTGACTGCACTTCGAATTATCTCTATCATACATGTAATCTCAAATAATCTCATATATACTACTGGATGACACTAATCTAAAATAATATCATGTATAAGTTATAATAGATTATTATCTAATATTGTACCATGATATATATATATATATACATACACACATAGTACACTATACCATGATACTAATCTATTATATTCTATTATACTAGGTTACTAGATGGTATACCATGGTATACCCATTTCATTTTGTTCGTTTTTACATCCCCATGAGACGCCGTGTCCAAGGCGCCGAAACTGGTGCCGCGCTGCTGCGGTTTGGGAGCGGCCTTGGCGCCAGCTGATGTTTTTTGGACCATTGAAGGGGATGAACATATTATATACACACACACATTATTGAGTGTATATATATATAGTACAGTGTGAGGCCCCCCAGTTATAAGTTGGTTAACAAAAGCCCCAGTAACTATAGTTATTTGCGTACCATAAACCATAGTTATTGGAGTTATAAACGAACTTAGCTATCTTGGGGGCCTCACATTGTAACAATGTAAACAAAAAATACGATAACATTTAACTATCATCTATAGAATGATGTGATCGCCACGCGCCTGCTTGGAAATGATCTCCGACGCTTGTCGCTTGAGATCCATCCAATCCTCTCCACGTTGAGGAAACATGAGTTTGTGCGGGGTCAGGGCCTTCATACGTTGACAAAAGGGTGCTTTAACGGCTGGAATCGTCAAAAAATGATGGAATTTTAAGGGACCCATCATGATGGGACTCCCATTCCCATACTACTCCTATGCGATTCCCACGTTCGAAACCTCAACTGTATGGGAGGATGTTTGGAAATGGGGTCCCATCAGCCAGAGGGTCACTGTGCATCTTCCATGATGGGACACTCATTCTCAGCTTCGTAAATTTACCATGCTACTGGTGGTAGTTTTGGCCAACATTCGTGGGTATTTCTACAACAATCCAACAATATCCAACAATATTGGCCTCTCAGTTAGAAGAAGGTCAGGCATCAAACCCTAATGTACCCTGGCACAGTATCAAAAAGTGTATTCCGTGTAGTTGCGTTGTGTCATTCCCATTGACAATTTAAACACATCTGGCCTATATAAGGCTTATTTTTCAGGCCTAAGTAAGTGAATATCACCACAAAATATGGCCCAAAATATGGTACTAACGTAGATCCATTTTAGGATCCTGAAATTCCCATTGGCTGGCTGGTGGTTTCAATTTCATTTCATACAGTTCGAAATTCCAGTCCCGGCAGTGGATATCCAAGCCGGGATGATGGAATACAACTCGGCGGGTCATGATTAGCCGGTGATTCTAAGTGGGTTATAGCCCGTTTATATTCAGTTAGAAGGGGTTACAAGGGGTTACAAACTACTTAAGTAATTCCACAGCATATCTAAGTATCAAGCATCTTTCAATTAAAACAAGAGAACTGCCCAGCACCTGTCCCGATCGAGTCCTCCAAGATACCCTTGCGCCGGTCTATCAATTGACCAACGAACTCAAAGGCCTGGAAACAAAGCAACATGGACAAACTGGTTTGAGCAGTTGCAGGCAACTTGTCAACAGGAGTCAGCATATAATGATCTGAACATGGCGAACAAAAAAAACACATGGCTGCCATCCCTCCCTTAGAAATACACGCGCATGGGCTAGCAATGCACCAACGCACCAATGCACCAATGCACCAATTCATGGCATACCTACAAAGGAATCATGTGCAGTTGAGGATAAAACAAGTAGCAGCACATACCACTACAGTACATCTACTAAAGTCACAGTACCAATCAGTCATAACTCTGGTCACATGCTCTGTCTATTACGTTCTACAACGATGCTGACATGACAGTGGCCTCAAAACCAAGGAAGTCGATAAGAGCGTTCTGATCCGCGTCCTTCAACTTCTCCAAACACTTGGAATTCCACACGGTTCAAACAGATCCAATGTTTTTGTCTAATCTTTCAACCATTCTATTGTTATTCAGACACAAAATCGATAGCTGAAAAACCAAAAAACAAAACAAACAGTCCTTAAATCAGTTGTTGTTTTACTATTGAAAATCACATTTTCAAATGGGTAAATCAACTATAAATGGTTATTTCCCAAAGCTATTTTGACATAACCAACGACTTGTCGGTCGGATCAACACCCCTCAGCTCAGCGAGTCTGTCTCCTCGCCACCTCGGTCCAACCTGGCGCTCGCCAAAACTGAAGATACACATATTTTAGTCACCCTAGTCACCCAGAAAAGGAACAGTGAAATCCAACATATATAGGGATTATACCGGGATTATGTGTTAAACTAAACTCTATTTGTTTTTGTTGGATTCCTATTAAGGAACCATCAAAAACACGGGGGGGCGCTCTGCAAATGTTCTCTTCATCCAATTCTAACTGGGAATCCTGTTGCCCTATCCAGTTATGTCTGTGGGCTAACCCCATGACCTACCCTCTGGTAAACGTTATCAAAAAACTTATGGAAAATCACCATGTTTAATGGCTAAAATCAACTATTTCTATGGCTATTGTCCATAAATTAACATAGACCCTGGCAGTCATCGGGGTTGGAAGATTCGTGTCCATTAAAAATTGGCTATTTTCCCTTGTCCAACTGTTAATTTACCAGAGGGTAACAGCCATTACCAGAGGGTAGAGTCTCTAGTCCTCCATAAATCACTGCCATATCAAACATCGAGGCCGCTGCGTTGTCACCTGAAATGTGACCTTCTCGTAAACGTTTACAGTTTGCGAACTTGAAAATGGCCCAGTGATAGTTGATTTACCTATGAAAAATGGTGATTTTCCAGAGTTATGTTAATTTACAAGAGGGCAATATGTCATAAAAGGGTGATCGGCAAAAAAAAAACATTCACCATTATTTCAAACGTAAACCTTTCAAACCATCTGGGTTTAAGAATGCTCTAGTATGTACCCTCTGGTAAACTAACGTAACTATGGAACATCACAATTTTTTAATGGGTAAATCCACTATAAATTGCGATTTTCAATAGCTATGTTAGTTTACCAGAGGGTATGTATATATATATAGTGATTTCCCGAAATCTAGGGAGCTCCGTCCCCCCGAAATATCCATACATTGCAAGCATCATTTGGTCCATGAACTACAGCATGCTAGAAAAACTGTGCCAGCTGCTTCAGTTGCTGGGGATCCTCAAGTGATAAATCTCCCCAATCTTTGGATTGGTATTATCCCCAAATGAAGCAGCGTAAAATAGCTGCATGTTCAACCCTAAACGCTACTAAACCCAGGAGTGAACAACGCCCCAAAGATTGAAGATATTCCGAAATATAAAAAGATCCATCAAGAGAAGATGAGAGTGTCAACCACCAACATGAATTGCGTTTGTGATCCAACCACCGTTTTCACTAATCACTCACCAAAAAATGACTATGATGAAAATAGAACATGACATGTTGTCCAACAGTTGAGATATATTTAAGATCTGACGATATGCCATAGATACTATGAATACACATATAAAATGTCCTGTACTTGAAGATGATAAGATGATCAATCTTTGGGTGTCCAAAAAAAAATGTCATCTTTTGCTGGTTATAATCATAATTTTCAAATTATAACCAACAAACATATCCAAGATTTTCCACTACCCATCCAATCGATTTGGGGATAACAATAAGAGTATTAAGATTCGCCAGGCGCACGTCTCCAGCAATTGGCCCATCAGCTCTTCGACCGTCATGGAGGCGGAGGAGCCTGAGGAGCCTGCGCTCTCCGAATGTGACCAATCAAAACCGAAAAAACGATCCAAATGGGTATGGGTCAATACCTATAGATACATTTTTAGTGGGATGAACATCCATAAATCCCAGCTATGACTTGGGGTTCACTAGGTACCAAGGTTTTGACCCATCCCCAAATGGTTCCCTGGTGCTTTGAGTTGATTTTTGGACTGGAAGTTCCCCAGGGCCGCAAATTTCAGGGTGAAATCCTCAGGCGGCAGAGCGCATGATGCTGGGAACATACGGCGATTTCAACGGTCAATGGCTGGGTCTGCTTAAAAAGGTTTTGATCCATCCCGCTAGTTGCAATCTTACGCAGCTGGAGGTGAATTTCTCAATAACTACATGGCTGGACACATTGAGTGCCCTATTCTTCGTGACTGATCTACCTTAACTTGAACTGTTCGATGCATTCTGTGTGTGCAAGATTGCCAGTATCAGCAACCATGCAACTTATTGAACTATGGATTTGTCTTTTGCAGTATAGTGTGGAAATATGGCTTAAGGTAATTGTATAATATATATATATATATATAATTATGTATATATATATTTACATATATATATATGTTGAAAAACTTGTATGCCATTGCATAAGCAATAATATATATATATATATATATTATATACTGTGTATATATGTAATTATATGCTACAAGTAGGAAATTATGTCACTAACCTACGAAGTTAGAGGATCGGACGGATTAGCCCAAATCCGCTGCCTGAAGCTCTTGCGAGGTGCTCTTCACAAGAGTCGCGGAACCAAATCAGCTCCTCAACATCACGAAATCCAGAATTTAGTATGTTGAAGTATCTTCCACAGGGTATACTCAAATGACTTGGGAACATGTTTTGGATTTTAGCCCTCAATGGATGATTTACAGTATATACCTGATCAAAAGATGTGTGTTTTTTTATCCATAACCATGCTAGGTTACCAAAGGACCCAGCAGGGTATCCAATCTGGGTGTAAAGCTCCCAACCATCGGAAAACACGGGGATATGACGTGATTTTTCAGCAAGAACATCATGATATTTGATGGTGTCTGAAAATAAGGATACAATGGGATAAAAAAGAGAATACAGTACTGTACGTGGTATATTTCATGTTTCTCCGGATTAAACCTAAAAACATTGAAATATCGACAATTGTGATGAACCATACATTGAACCGTTGTAGCATATGGGTTACCATATCTTGAGACAAACCATAGAATTTGCAGTTACCCCACTGGAATGTGGCCGCACGTATTCGTCACAGTCGTCCCACCGGCGACTTTTTTCAGCTCCCCTGGGAAGTCCAGGTGCATCTTATATAACAGAGCAGGGACACATACTCATTTATACAACATACACTGAGGTTCTACTATGAAAAATATTACCCACAGGATCCATGTATTGTATATATGCTAACATGACTAGGGTATATTGATGGGATCCATGTTACCATATATAGCATAGGTTATATGTTCAGTACATGAAAAAAAGTCTACCGAAGAAACCGTCACAGCTCACTGAAGGGCTCCTTCCGTGGTGCACTTTTGGGCGCCTTGTTCTTGGAGGCCTCAAGAACACCAATGAGTCAATGAGTCAATGAGTCAATGAGTCAATGAATCAATGAGTCAATGAATCAATGAGTCAGTAGCAAACGCAAGTGCAAACTCAAACCCTCTGGTAAACTGAGATAGCTCTAGAAAATCACATTTTTTAATGGGCAAAACAACTATAAAAGGCCATGTTCAATAGCTATATTAAATTTTCCAAAGGGTAGACTTGAACTCAAGAACAAATCCAATAACGAGTACTGTAACATAAACCACCACTCGAAACCCAATTTAGGATTGTCATCCCAAATATGATGGAACATGAGAAAAACAATGTTTGAAACCGTCACCAATCAGTCTCAACTCGAGTTTTCTTGTGGAAAAATACCCACAAAAAAACTCCGTGAGTGGTTGGCATCCCCAGTTGTGTCCCCAAATCTCACAAGACATTACTCAGTCCTGTCAACTAACAACACGATGCGCTTGTCCCCAGCATTGATCATTTTTTGCAGGGGTTGGGGCCAAGCAGCACTGGAGCTTGCGGTGTCAGCCATCAGGGCCTGAGACGTGTTGATATGTTTGTATTGACCGGGCCCACCGTGAGGGTTCAGGAATCCAAATCTGTATATATGATGAACCTCTTCCAACCAAAATACATGTTTTTTATTCCCAGCTTCCACCAGCTTTCTTCACAGCAGAAGTATAAATTAAGCCTTTTACACACGGGATCTATGTATGAAAATATCATATATATATATGCATGCATTTGCATTCGCATGCATAAGTGTATGTTATGGACCACCTCAACAATAGTGTCATTCCATGTATAGTCTCTGATAGACCCAGTCACTAAACACTTGCTACCGACAATGCACATTCAAATATCATCTTACCACTTCATTGGACGCGTCGTCCCACTTGTACAAGATGGTGATACAAGGACATATTATAACATATTAGGATATGATATGCCTATCTCCGCATATAGTATTTAGATATAGTAGTGTTCAAACATAGTCTCATTGATTTCACATGAAATGGTGCATACCCTCACATGGCAATTTGAATCAGAAAATGTATGATAAATTAATGGGAGTACTTAGATGGGCCAAGTGCACATCATGTTTTCGCGTCTGAAAGAAAATCCGGAAAACACTTACTGGTGCTTAGTAGGGAATGGATGGGAATAGGGGAATGGGATTATTATTGATAGTTATTGTGGATCATTCCCTCATTCCCTGCGTTTAGCACTAGTAAGAACATCATGATCTTACCATTTGTTTCCGATGAACATCGCCAGAGCTGTCTGTCGCCTCGTCCCTTTCTACTGGGTGGATTCTGATCATCCTGATCATCCCCCAATTTTTTGTTTGTATAGCCCCAAAACTCATCAACAGGGGTAGCCAGTGCTCACAAACAAGTTTTATATACCATGTTTCACCATGTTTCACCACATTTTGTCCATGTTTTCCCCAGCATTTTCAGGTCCCAAAACCCGCCCAACCCCGTCCCCGCCGGTTCCCCATCCACCTTGGCTCGGTTGAAGAAGAGCTGCTCCGGCGTCGCGGTGATGGGCTCCGGCTCGTCGGGCGTCAAGCGCCAGGCCGAGGAGGAGGCTTCCAGGGGGTAGATGAAGTCCAGGTCCGAACCGAACCTGCAGGAAAAAAGGCCGTAGAAACCAATTCTATGACCCTTTGGTAAACGTTAACTATGGAGAATCACCATTTTCAAGTTTCTGGAAAGGATATTGATATTCTGGTTGGTGGTATACCTACCCATCTTGAAAAATGATGGAGTTCGTCAATGGGAAGGATTATCCCATATATGAAATGGAAAAAAACAATGTTCCAAACCACCAACCAGCCAATTAACCAATAATATGGGATTAAATGGTGACATGACTGGTAATAAATGGTAATAGATTGGATTAAATGGGATTAAATCCATTATATGGTGAAAGAACTGGTTACAAATGCTGGTTGGTGGTATACCTACCCATCTTGAAAAATGATGGAGTTCGTCAATGGGATGGATTATCCCATATATGAAATGGAAAAAAAACAATGTTCCAAACCACCAACCAGCCAATTAACCAATGATATGGGATTAAATGGTGACATGACTGGTAATAAATGGTAATAGATTGGATTAAATGAGATTAAATCCATTATATGGTGAAAGAACTGGTTATAAAATGTTATAAATGCTGGTTGGTGGTATACCTACCCCTCTGAAACATGTGAAAGTCAGTTGGGATGATGACATTCCATATTCCCAATATATGGAAAAATAAACAATGTTCCAAACCACCAACCAGCCGATTATATGGTGAAAGAACTGGTTATAAATGGGATTAAATGATTTTTTTTGACTCAACCATTGGTGACTTGATGCAAATCTTCCGGAAACCAGAGGGAAAGCCTTACAGTAGATTTACTATTTTTTTACCATGGTTTCCTGCAGTTATGGCAATGAAACAAATGGTGAAATAACCGGTGAAAATTTTATGGGATTGTACATAAACCACTATGATGGGGTGACTTGTACTTTAAACTTATAACTGGTGTTTCGGGCCATAACTGCAGGAACACGTCAAACAAACAACAGGGTAGTGGCATGGTGATTGTGATGTCTTTTGAGTAACATCATATGTAACCCGATATGACAAGTAGTATACAATTGAGCCAGACTACCACGTTTGATTGGTTGTGATCAGTTATACTAGCTGGTTATTCGGAATTAATTATATAAACCGCACATATACAGTAAACCTTTGAACCACCTAGTTTAATATACTATAATGAGATGGGATTGATGGGATAGGGGCAGTTTTGAATGGTTGAATTTGGATAACGGGATAGGTGTCCCGTTGGTTATTGGAGGCATGTGAACAAACCAACTCAGCAAATCCGACCATGTTGAAACCACCTTGGTGCGGAAGTCAACAAAACAGCTAATGTGATACACCCAATGCCATGAACCATCCCAAATAGAGGTTTTGTTGCGTTTCTTTATAGGATCTTTATAGGCCAAAAAACCATGGTGCGGAAAAAAGCGACATGGGATGATGGTGAATGTGATTCGGAACCTGACGTGAAAATCTGTGAAAATGGGATGCAGTTTCAATAGGATACAACTACTGGATATTAGTTGATGTTAATGGATATTAGTGGATATTTATGGGGTTTTTAATAAAAAACAAGAATATGATCTTTGTGTCATAATCGCTCCCTGGCCACCCTAGAATCCCACCAGTGGGATTAGTTGCTGTCATATGATGTCATCAAGAGAGAGTACACACATCCTGAAATTGAGCAATGAGACATCACGCATGATACACATGGCTTGGTGTGGTAAAACAACTTCAGCTTTTGAATGTTTTACCTCACCAACTGAGAAAAAACAAAGAACACCAAAGGATCATCATGTTCCCCATGAAAACTTGGGCTATGGATGCGGGGTATACCCATGTCTAAAGACAAACACCCTTATTGTTGGTTATAATCTCATCAACACAAAATCCTTGCAGCAATAACAAACAAATTTGTTGCTTGACACGCCCGTTAATGATGGGTTACTCTAAGTCCCTATGTTTGTTGTATGGAATCCCATATTAGTGGGTAGAACTTAATTCTCGATCTCTTACTGAGAAACCCCCAATTGTTCCCAGTAATTACATACCACTATATATTGCCTATAACCATATGTTTGGATTCCCCACTATATGTTCCTTGCTGCATCACCCCAGTACGTGAGCCAAGTTTGCAGGTTTGCAGCAATGGGTGAACACCAACAGACTTAACTAGGAGGCACCACATTTTTGGAGTTTATGACTGGTTACAGGTTATAACATGTTATAACCCATGGTAGCATGGAACATTGACATATTCGAAACCAGATAGCTAGCTAACTTAGCTACCCAACGGGGCACCCCTTGGGATCGCTGCAACTTGGCAGCTCAAACTCCATGTCCGTCTTCGGGCCGGTGCTCTTGGTCGACTTGTCGTCCGACGCCGGAAAGCGATCATACCTGGCGCCATATTTGTAACTACCCCCGCAATTGTTCATTGAACATGTAAGCCGGATTATGGATAATCATAAAGGTAACAAGTAACGATGATGATGATGATGATGATGATGATGATGGTTACTATGGTGATGATGGTGACGACGAAGAACATTACCATAAATACATACATTCATTGAAGAACAGAATATGTGTAGTCAACTGTGTAATCATGGAATACCCAATTTGGATTCGTGTTGACCAGTTTGACCCTCAACCTAACTCAGGACATCAACCATCAACCCTCTTTTCCACAGCGCCTGTAGAGGTTCTGCGCCAAGCTTTTGAGCCGGCTGAAGTTTGGTTTTGTGAAGGTGAGGATAACCTGGCAGTTCCACAACTGGGGTATACCGTACGGTATACCGCATATCCTAAAATAGCCGATTTACATCGCAAAGAACAAAAAGGCACTTCTAATCCTTTGGAATCCTTTGGATATGTTGGTCCTCACCGCTGATATTAACCTGAACATAGGCCAGAAGTAGACGCGCCTGCTTGATGGCCTCAAATTGCTCATCCTCATTCATCGACATGCCCTGCGAGCAGTTTTGCGGCAAAGCTTCGTGATAGTACTGTAAATCTTACCCTCTGGTTATGTCAAAATAGCTATCGGAAATGGCCATAGAAATAGTGGATTACCCATTAAACATGGTGATTTTCCATCGTTTTTTTGTGACAGTTTACCAGAGGGTATAGATCAAAATGCTTCGTTCACCATACCAGGCACATCAGCAAACCAATGCACATAAACACTGAACTGAACTAGTGAACAGAAAAATTGGGATGCTAAATACCCGGAGAACAATACAATCCACAATTAGTCCAACTTAGAGATCAATGCATCTTTTAACCGTCTACTCATCTTATTCGACACTCTGCAAGTCGACCTTTCCAGCCGTTGTGTCATAGACAAACTCGGCGATGCTTTGTCGATCCACCTCATCACCTGCTAGGGTTTTGTGGCCGCGTCAATGGCTAACAGGATAACCATAGTGATAGCCTCAATAATAATTTGGGATATAATCCTGGTAAGTATGGTATGTATATAGTTGGTATATGTATTATATCTATATACTGTATATAACTTTAACATAATATATATATATATACATACACACATATCCATTCACAACTCATTGACTGGAACAGCACTTCCGAGTAGGAGCATCTTTTGACAACATAAAACTATATACAGTGGCTTGTAAGGCTCATGACTTGAAACCACATCCAGCGGCATTTCTGGTTGGGTGATCTCTATTGGTTCGTGGAGGATACTAAATATTCTGTATATATATATACATGTAACATATATGATTACACATGTATACTATGGTACTATATAACATAGTCATATATTGTCAATGTTGAAATAATAAATAAGACCATGATATCAATAGTAATATCATGTAATATCAAAATCTGCGAACTCTTGCCCGCACTAATTCAGTCAAATATTTTCCACCGCCTTACTGGGACCTGTTCGACCATCCAACAAGGTCTATGTTAGTTGCGGCCCGTAACCCCCACTTTGGCCCTGCCCGAAAAGCCCTAAAAGGGCCCTTCGCAAACCCTTCGCAAACCCTTCGCAAACCCTTCGCGCCTGCGACTTTCCCGCACTGGTTCAAGAAGGAGTTGAAGTACTGCCGCGCATCGTGCTTGTCGCCTGCCAAGCCGTCGGGGCGAACGAACCTGAGCCGCCAGGGAGGGCCAGGGAGGGCCAGGGAGGGCCAGGGAGGGCCAGGGCCACCAGGAATCAATCAATCTCCATGTCCAAAAAACCAGCTGTATCAATGGGTAATTGGCAAAACAAGATGTAGCTGGTTGGTGGTATACCTACCATCTTGAAAAATATGAGTTCGTCAATGGGAAGGATGACATCCCATATATGAAATGAACAAATAAAAAATGTTTGAAACCACCAACCAGAATATGTAGACAGCGGCAAGAATGAAATGACAATTGGAACTAAGTAATCACGTGATGAGGTATAGAATTACCAAATTTCAATCCATCAGTTTGCTTTCTGTAGTATCTGGATATCTCGAAAAAAAACAAATACGGTGATGTCAGGTCTCTAACACATCGTCCAACCCCTGACCTTAGGTTATTATTTCCTATATAAACATTATAAACATATGTAAACAAGATTGATGGGTACTTTGGTGCTAAACACATATACATTTGAACGCCATATGTTCACCTTTTTCTTTGTCCCCAATCTTTTGCAAGCCACTTCTGCATGCAAAAGCCATCTTTCGCGGTGATTTTCTTGTCGCCATTCTTTCCACGTAGCTTCTCTAACGCCTGCGTAAGGAAGGCAGGTCCAATAATTTCATTAAATCTCAACATACCTGCAAGGTGATACCAAAGCTTCGCTAAGTTGGTCCTAGGATAACATAATATAAGTATAAAGGGTTTATGGATGTTTTCTGGTAGATACATCATGATGCGCGCTTTAAACCAAAAACCTTAAATTGCTGGTACGTATTCTGAACCAGAAAGACAGAACACGTCATATTTCAAGGTTTCTGACTGTCTATCTATTTTGAGGTTTCTATGTTGTAAGCATAGCAGAGTGTTCACAGGAGTCCTGACAATTCTGAAAAAGAGGCAGGGAATTGAACAACACAAATCAGCTCAAGAAACCCCAGAATTGACGTGCACATCCTATATCATCCTATACTAAAAAAACGTCTATAGCACTCATCATTGGGAACATAAGCTGTCTAATCATGTGATTTGAATGTCTATCTTTTTTGGGGGTGCCATATTCTCAGACAACTCCTTATGCCAACACTTCACCTGCAAATGCAGGGATAATCTTGATCCAAGAGATGATTTATTGAACAAAAGCATCAAACATTGCATCAGGAAGCCTTTGGTAATTAGATTTTATGACACCAATACAATATCATCACATATCTAGAGTATCTATGGTGGCACATCGTTTTTTAAGCATGGATTATCCGCCAGCATCAGTGCCACCAGTGGCACATCGCCCATTTCATCGCCTGATAGCGCGCTATAGCCTCAGTGTCCACGTCGAAATGCACACGATCCGCCGAATAAAGGCGAGCACGCAGCATGCCCGTGAGCCTGCGGCAACTGGCTGCCGGACATCTAAAGAAACAAAAAACCTTAGGTGAACAACCATAGTTATGTCCCAAATATGTATATATATATATACATACCCTAAGCATCCAAACCCTAAGAATTTGACAGGTTCATTATGATACCTTGGGTTTACCCATGACATGGACTTAAACATCGGGTTTGCTATATAAACCCTGGGTTTACCTTTAATTAATTCGAACCCAGTGCCCTGCTGGCCCCACAGGTGTTGG
>Ga0126342_10010894_pt1 | contig 16264 bp, 19 predicted proteins | sample Cyp1metagenome_FD_92528 | JGI IMG/M metagenome (GOLD analysis project Ga0126342, IMG submission 92528) | Coral microbial communities from Lord Howe Island, Old Settlement Bay, Australia - Cyphastrea 1 metagenome | ecosystem: Host-associated > Invertebrates > Cnidaria > Coral ... | reverse complement strand
CCGCCATGGCGGCCTTGCACGCGGAGACAATGCTATCCACATCGTCGCCTCGGAAGAGGGCTGCTCTGACGATCAACCCTTGACGTTACATGAACATGCCAGGGAGATGGGTTTCTACATGTCCAAGATATGTTTATCCAGCTTTCGGATATTGAACATATTTAAGATCACCTGATAAATAAATTGGTGATTGGAGATGTTTTCCATTGTGCCTCCTTTTTCCTGGTTGAATGCCACTTCATTATCTTATTTCATTACTTTACATGGGAATAACTAACATGTGGTAGTTCAGCAAACCCATGAGGGAAGCTTCACCATCAACGAACCAAGACGCGGTGCGGATTCACAAGCTGGATCCATGTGTTGGAAATTGTTGGATTTCTTTGGTATTTTTGGTGGTACATATATTCAGCCAATCTGTTTTGGTAGGTAAACTCTTCTGAATCCCATGTCACCGTGCATGGAAAGAAAACCATGACTGGTAGTGAGTCAAGTTGAAGTCTACATTCTTGTTGGTTTCACCGAATTATTTGAGAGGAAACCTACAAGAAACCCGAAAGCCTCCAGAATCTGGGTCCATGTTCAACACGAAACCTAGGATTTAAATCTAGAAAACATGGATCCAGCACAGCTACCGAGTCTTCCATCACGTATCAATTATATATATAATTAATCAATCCCTTAAAGTCTCATGATTATAAACATTATAAACCCTATAATTTACCTATAATTTAAATGAATAGAAATGATGCTTGAATCCCACTATCGTCTCATTAAAATCCCATATAAAGTCCCATACAAGTGCTCAAATTCCCCTGAAAATCCCATGGAAAAACAACCAAATTTGGCCAAGACGCCACTCAGTTGCCGCACCAGTTCGGACGCCGAGGCCATCGTCCGATCGCGACGCCAATAAGCGGCGCCGCGGTGAACCACTCAGCTGCGGTGGGGTGGCATGGATTTTCTTCCTCGGTGGTGGGTTACCTCCATGGTAGTGGGCTGAAGTCGTCGAAAACAAATGTATATATGTGTATATGTTTATGTTTATGTCTATTTTCTTTATGTTTATGTTTATGTTTGTGCTGTTGCTGTTGCTGTTGCTGTTGCTGTTCTTGTTCTTGTTCTTGTTGTTCTTGTTGTTCTTGTTGTTCTTGTTGTTCTTGTTGTTCTGGTTGTTCTTGTTGTTCTTGTTGTTCTCGTTGTTCTCGTTGTTCTTGTTGTTCTTGTGTTCTTGTTGTTCTTGTTGTTCTTGTTGTTCTTGTTGTTCTTGTTGTTCTTGTTGTTCTTGTTGTTCTTCTTGTTGTTGTTGTTGTTATTGTTCTTGTTTTTGTTCTTGTTGTTGTTGTTGTTGCTGTTGTTGTTGTTGTTGTTGTTGTTGTTGTTGTTGTTGTTGTTGTTGTTATATACTATGTTTCTCATTCATTATTATTTCTATTGAAGTTATGGAAGTTGTGGTGTTTCATTGCATAGATGCGATGCGCTCGATCATGTTTTTTGAAGATGTGTTCTTTTTTGCTAAACATGTTCATGCACTTTAGATGCTCGTACTGGCTTTTCTTAAGGGTTGTGTTCCCGTGTGAGTGCGAAGCTCTCTCTCTCTCTATCTGTGCAAGTTTTGGGACTCGGAGCTATCCACGGGAAGACTGTGAATATCTGATACATACCTTCCGGTAATCAAACATGGCACTGTAAAATGTCTGTAAATGGGCATTTAAATCAGAAAAGAACAGATGTCATGTGTGTAAATGAAGACGTTTCCGAGTTTCCCTATCTGCGAACACATACATTGAATGGACCTAACTTCACTTGTTGAGAACTACGCAAGATCTTTTCAAAGTGCCAGGGTTTCCGGAGAATTTGCCCGCAAAATCTTGAAACAAAGCAAACGAGTTCAGTTTGGGTCAAACCAAGGCTTTCAATTGGCATCAACTCAAGGTGGCTTGGCTTCAGGCTCATGTATCAAATCTTTAAACCCTATGGATCCAGCAATGCCCTCTCAAGAAGTATTTGGAGTATGGTTTAGGGGATCAAAATGGATCAAGTATCTCTTCAAGAAGGGTTTGGGCACATCGTGGTACATCTGCATATATATTGCCAATTTTGAACTTCTGACCACTGCGTCCATGAATGTCCCGTTTAAAGGTTATGGAAAGAAACCTTGCACAGGCTACTGTGGTGAATTATGGTGAGAATACTCAGTGTCGTCGTGTCAATGTTAAATGTTACACGCTGACATGGCAGTATAGTCAGTATAAATAGCAGCAATGTACCCATAGCTACATGGTATAGATCTGGGTAAATTATAATATTTCACCAATCTGAATTAAGGCCATTTGGGGATGATTCCCCTTACTAACTATGATTATTATAGTGAGGTCGCAGTGAGGTCGTTATAATTTACCCAGATAGATGGCCCATTTAGTACGATGAATTACCTATTAACCATGATGATGTTCATTGATTGTCGCTGCCCCTGGCCTGAACATGGCAGCAAGTCACAACTGGAAGGAAGCAAAAGCAAAAGACCATTCCTCTCTGGCTTCCATGACATTCAAAAAAAAGAAAACCTGGGGCATAATAATTGTGAAAACTCAATTGTTCTATCTACTCCAGGGTAGTTCTACAGTTTATAGGTAGTTTTCTCATTGTGAAGTGCTGAGTACTCGGAAGCAAACCTGAATACCACCCATACCCCGTCCATGTCCTGTACAAAGGATGCCCCATAGCTGGCTATCATGGATCAACAATGGTATGTACATCTATACACACGTACTTCGACTGGTCAATACACCATCTTGTAACTGGATATAGAAACCCAACTATAGTGTGTACTACCTCTATATATATATAATTTAATATAAACGGTTTATATGTTCGGGTCATCGGCACCTCCTCCCACTGGGTGAACCCTGGCCCCATGATCGGACCGGGCAGCAAGAAGCCTTTCGGCCTGTCGAGGCAAAATTATGAAGTTACGAGGGAGGAAACATCAATAGGGGCGCTTTTGTAGGAAATAGTTGAATAATGTTGAATATGTCACGTGTAACCTACATATCTACATCATATTCTGGTTGGTGGTTTCAACCCCTCTGAAAAATATTAGTCAGTTGGGATAGTTATTCTCAATATATGGAAAAATAAAGATGTTCCAAACCACCAATCAGTATTTCTAGATACATGATGTGGTTTTCTCTGAAAATTGGCTACCCAACGAAGATTTTTTTTGGGGGGGACAATAATTCTCATGGGATTTGGAGTACCCAGTTGGCTATGAGTCAAAACCCTGGCACCCTAGATACCCTAATAAGTGGCTAATGGATGTTTGTTGAGGTTCTGCAGGTTCATTTGAAACGCGGCAACCGGGCAACCCCAACTTTTGGGGTTTCCGCAATTTCAAGAGCCCCTGACATTTGGGAATCAGGAGGAAAGTACCCTCTGGTGTCATCAAACATCGTTTGCCGAAAAAAACACATTGAATTCGATCATTTTCCTACCTATAAACCTCCATGGCTAGTTCACAGATTTCCCAGCTAGCCATGCTTGATGACACCGGAGGGTAAGGCCGGGTAAGGTCTGTTTCCTGTCATCCGGAAGGCTTCCATTGAATCTTGAGTCATGTACCAGGAAATCGATGCCTCCCGCTGCGCTGTGTCTTTGGGGTCCCCAAAAATATCAGAACGAACCAGACTAAACCAACGTAGATTAACATCTGTTTTTTCCCTATTGAAAATGCAAGCATGGGATTACATGTCAATTCTGCTTGGTTGTTCCTTTTTTTTACCTGTTCACATCAAATCGTAGTTGGGTAAATCCCAGTTGTTCGATCTTTTCCCAAGATTCTATTCCTATCATGCGGAAAGGAAATTTCATCCGTAGCTCCTTTATCCTCTATTTCAGTACTTATATAATTATATAGTACCCTGGGTGCACCAATAGGAGACCATCCCATTAACCAGCCATGACTGGGGGGCATAGTAAACATCATCCCAGTCATAGGAGCATGTCCAAGTTCATAAACCTCTACAGTATTGCAATAGTTGGGTTTTGGATGTTATTGGGCTTGCCACATTACTAACCAATCCCCACAGTGGCCATCAATGGGTGGTGCATGCTATCCCCAAATGGTAGATCTACTATTGGGTTTGGCACTTCAATTTGCTGATCCGGAACGCCCAAACAAAAAAAAACATATGCCCTATAGATCCCTCAAAGTTCGTGTGGGAAAATTTTGGGCGCATCAATTACTTGAGTCCATCATCTTGAATGGTTATATCATGATACATCATGTTATATCCCTAGTAAATTCTCCAAGAAATCACCATTTTTGGGTGTTCAAAACCCACCATATGCAGCAAAACGCGCCTCAAGGGGCAAGTGACCTCGAGGATTCGGATGGGGGGAGCAATCGCCTCGGGGAGCAATCGCCACGGGAAAGTGGGAGCCCATAATCTCTTGATATTTGCCGCTATACATGCCTATAACAAATGAAATTTGAATATATATATATATAAATAAATATATACATATATAAATATAAAAATATATATATATATATATAGGTTCCAATAATTATGCATGTTTGAGTATATGCCCATGTATTTACATGTAAGTACATATATCAACTAATCATGCGTGTCTGGGTGTGTGTGTAGGAATCATGGCCTACATTCACTCTTAAAACATCTTGGGACATGCAACAATGAGCCTCGCGATATGAATTGATGAAAATATCACTCATCCCAAACCCTGCTCATGATAAAGCCAATGGATTCAACCGGGGTATTAGTGTTGATCATGTTAAATAAACATAAATAGATATAAAGTTGCTATAGTTGAGCCATGTTGAGCCATGTTTGGGGATGTTTGGATCTTTTTGTTTGGCAAACATGCCATGCATGCAGATGTTCTTTTTTTTTTTTTTTTGCAATTATAGTGGCTCACAAAATCGCACCGAATTGAAATGATCATAGACTGTCGCCATGTTTGACGACCAGTGAGGTTCAAAGCAGCAGCTGCCTCCTTGCCAATGGTGTCACAGGAGATGAAGCTCGAGCTACCGCCCTCGCAGGAACTGCAGATTCAGAAACCGAAGAACGCGGCGATGGTGATGGAGCCACACCAGATGTCCTTGGAGCAGGTGCTCCAGCCTTAGGGGCCTCGGGAACCACTGCTGCTGTGGACCTTGATGTGACCGCCTTCGGAAGCACTCCAGTAGATCTCAAGCTGTCAGTTCTCGTGGTCAACGTCACCACTTCGGAGGCACCGCCTTTCTCTCAGCCTTTGCAACAGATCCTGAAACACTGATGTCAGGTGCAGGTGATGCTGGTGGTCATACCTACCTTTGGACCATTTTTGGGGGTATAATGTATAATAGTGTATAATAATTGCTGCTGATGGCATCAGACCTGGATCACGGACTCCTTTAACCAATATTTTCATATACTTTCACTATATTCAAATATTTCTATGAGTCAAAACCCTGGGACCCTACCCTGATGTACAACGCTGGGATTTATCTATGGATGCTAATTTGACCCATCCCGGGGTAGCACAAAAATCATTCAGTTATTAAACATCATTAAACCTATGGGACTTGGGGATCCACCATGACTTTAGAATCTTTAGAACCCCAAATCCCGCCTGACGCCAAGTGAGCTGCCTCTCGTTGAAATCGGCCCACGCGAAATCGGCCCAGCGCCTGGGCGATTGGTTCACCTTTGGGTTTATGAGGGAGATGACTGTGTTTAGCTTAGTTGTATAATTGGTACTATAACTATCGCTCTCTCCATCGCCATCTCCACTGGTGAGACTGACCTATAACTATGGTTTATTGCATTTAATTGCTAAATGATAATTATAATATATAATATATATATATATACATATTGCTTAACTGGGGATACAACTAATAGCAATCCCTTCCCCTAATCATGATCAGACGTAGCTTTCTATGAACGCAGCACCAGAACGAAACCAACGTTTTGGACCATGGCTACCAGCTGAGCTGCAAAGCCATTGAGAATTTGGATACCCTCTGGTAATGACTAACATAGCATAGCTATTGAAAATGACCATTTATAATTTATAATAGTTGATTTGCCTATTAAAAATGGTAGTAAATGGTGATTTTCCATGGTAATTCTTAGTTTACCAGAGGGTACCTAGGTTGCAACACATTCTGCCTACCTTTTGAAACACTAAGATGATCATCCACTTTCTCTAATCATCGTTGATAGTGAAATGCCAGTTCCCAACCATCTGTACCAAGTTCCGGCCAGGATCATAGAGTTGGCATGTGTTGGTTATGTATATATATATACACCCTATATATCCACATGATGTTCCGACTTGGTTTTTCTTTGCAGTCAGTAAGTCGGTATAACCCCAGTTATCAATAGGCCCTAGTCGGGTTAGTCCAGTTATAGCCACTTAGCGATGGGCTGAACCAGAATTCAGGTGGAAGCTCCGCGGGTCTATTCCGAACCATCACGGGTTTCTTGGATTTGCTTCAGGGCCACTCTGCCCTTTAGATTCCCCAAATCGAGGTTTCCTAAAGTGACATATTATTATTATAAAATCATAAAAAATCCCCAAATGGATCCAAATGGTGGGATTTCCCATTGGGAAAACAACCACCGCCGGCGAGGCGCCAATCGGAGCGGCAGTTCATCAGCGCTACGCCTTTCGACATCTGCACGATGGACTCAAAGAGCCTCAACGGAGATGTCGACGTGGCAAAACGCCATGGAAAAATGCGGGAATGCAGGTAAACATACAACCAACGTGGAAAGCCAATAGGGGAACACTAAGAAAATGAGTTAAATTTACAAAATGCGTTTTTTCCCCACATTTCTGTAAATGTTTGCAAGAGGATAAGTTGATAGAAGCTATATACATTCACCAGGAAAAATGATGGATCAGCATTGGCGTTTAGGTTTCACCAAAGGAACATGATGACTAAATCAATGATGATTTATCAAGTAGGAACATATGGAGGGGTTGACCAGCAAAACAAAACCACAGAAACAGGCAGGTTTACCACCAAACATGGACGGCTCAACCAGCAAATTCATGATGCATGATTTATTTAAGCAAAGAGAAGAGTTTTCGCCCAATAAAAACAAATGATATTTAAGCAAATAGAAATAATTAAGAGAAGAGTTTTCGCCCAAAACAAACAAATGACAAAAACAAAGAAAAACAAGAGACTTAGCCAGGGGATATACATATATAAGGTACACTAAACCTTGGGCTGTAACCATATTCAAATAATTTCAAATAGGTGACTAGGTCGCATGATGTTCCAAAAACTTGTCACCTGAGGTGACTTGAAAAACCATTGCGTAGCTGTTGTCGGTCATCCTTGGTGATGTCATTGATCAAACCTGTGGGGATCATCACCCCATTTCAGTTCCCCCATATTGAGCCAAGCCTGCAGAATGCACCTTTGATAGAACTTCAGTACGGCAAGGGGCAACGCACACATAAGCCCTCTTGGCTCAACGTCTAGAATGAAGAAAGACTGCCGAATCACACAAGTTGGTCCTTTTGTAGTTTGAATCGCATGGAATTGCCACATCTTTAACCAGTTCGCTAAGTTCACCATCTAATTCAAACTGTCCTGTGTAAATATGCGATAGTCACTTCGGACCATCATACAAGCTAGGGAATAAGTAAATACTATATAATATATTAATATATATTAAACATATCACTTGGAGACCTGCGTTCGTGTTCAATGCCATACATTAATGCATGTTCAAACAGGGTTTGGACCATTTCCCTAAAAAAGCATCGCCCCCGCTTGCACGCTTCAAAGGCATTCAAGAGACGTCAGCCATGTCTGACTCTCCCCCAAAAACCTGCCGCTGAGTGAGCGCAGGAGTCATGGGAAAGGTACAAGACTCCTGCGCACGTAGAAATCAACAAGGGTTTTATGACACAATCCTAGGCTCTGTCACTGATGCACCAGCACCAGTATGTTGGGCATAGTATTGACCTGAAATTTCGAATTTCCATGTTCCTCCCAAACATGGATGAGACGTAACTAAATGATCTAGCCTACATCATTATATAATCTATAATCTATAATCTATATAATCTATGTCAATGTGGCCTATCTGATGTATCAAATCTATCCCAATAATCTACTCTATATGTATCTATATCTAATCGATCCATACTATCTATTCTATCCTGACTTGTGGTCTGTGAAGCTGATCTACCTGGTCTACCTCTTCAATCTATCCATCCAGTCTGCTGAGTCTGCTGTATCCATCATTGGATTGGTTTACGGGAAAATCCCAACAGGAAACCATGGTTTTTTACCATGAAGATCATGGGGGGTGGTCCGGTTAAAATTTTCCCTTAAACCAGTCCAATGAATCCACACATGAATCTACAAAAAGTAAGACACATGGGCTTGTCTGCAAATAGACCCCTAAAATACATTGGTTAATCATCAGGTCCCCATGAAAACAGCCATTCTGGGCCCCATTTTCGGAAAAAAAACGTATCACTTATCACAACACCTCCCAAGATATATGGCTCAAAATTGGTATCTCAATGACACTTGGATGGTTAATCCCATATGCTCCATATTTACCTACATTTGGATGATTTTTAGGGTTTCCATGTTGGTAAATATTCCAGCACCATGGAGCCCAATGGAGCATTTGGGAATACTAAAAGACCAAGCCATTTGTCAATTTGTGGTCCCCCACGTCTTTCACTGTGAGGCCTCTGCAGAAATTTGGGCTGTGGATTGCGCAGTGGTAGCCTTGGCAAGGCGCCCAGGTGTTTTTGAAGCCGCAAACCTTGGAGTTTTACCCGCTTTAAGCCGTTTTACCAGCCATAAATGGCGATTAAAAAAGGGCCTCTAACTGGGATAGAAAATGGAATAATGATCTAAGAACCAAATAGTTTCATGGGATAATAAATCAGCAACTAAACTTTGGGGTTTAACATGCTTTAATAAACACAAACAAATGACATTGTAGAGGCCTGGTTTCAAACAAAAAATATTCTTCATCAGAGAAATACAAAAAACATTGACCTTCCCCAGGTATTTAAGCGCGTCGTCTCAGGAAATGGTTTCATTATTGCTGTAACTTTCCTGGCAAAGCATAAGGTCCTGAGTCCAGCCGTAACCTTAGATACCCTGACGATTATCTGGACAACAGCAGATGTCCTATTAGTTTTTGTACGTGTGGAAAAGCTATATCAAACCAAGGCTGACGCAGATTGCGGGCCAGCTGTTATCACCCCAAGCGGGAGTAGAACATACCAAACGAGTCCAATATGTGCCTGAATTGTCTGATCACAAATCTGAACTGATCTTGGATAGACAATCAATACAGTATTAAAACAAACAAAATAGAAACCCTCTGGTAAACTAACATCACTATGGAAAATCACCATTTTCAATGGGTAAATCCACTATAAATCACCATTTTCAATAGCAAACTGTTAGTCGTTACCAGAGGGTACTTACCCACAGATTGCCATTTTAATGGGGAACATGATGTTTTTTAACCGCACGATTCGGAGGATACGACCAACACGACCAACACCGGTGATCTGTTTTGGAACGACTGCAGACGGTGCCTTTGTGGCAACCCTTCACAGGAATCGGCGTCCGCGCCAAACGTCTGAAATTGGGCCGACAGCTGGAATGGCACATGAAACATGGACCTTGACACAAATCATAGTGACAAAAACACATATTATATACATACTATATAGAAAGGGCCATTACTTTGTCAGACTGAGCAATGAGATACCAACAAAGAATAGTAAACATAACCAAACAAATATCAACAACAAAACATAGCAACACAAATGACAATAATTATTGGAATGATCCATCATATAATAATATATATATATACATATAATAATAATAAATAATAATAGTAATAAAAACAATGCACATATACATAAAGTAATTACTTAGAAAAAACAAGTGCTGCGTCAATCAAGTTCAACCACACGGCAAAGTCCGGTCCACGGCTGTGCCAGTCCGCTCCACTGTCAACCCAAGGTGTTAGGTGCCGCCCCAGCTCACCAACACATGATGGGCCCAACTGGCTCGAGACATGATATGGAGATAGTTATGGGCCGGGTCAAAACCCTAATACGGTACCATAAAATAGCATAATAACATAGCTGGTTAGTGGATATTATTCCCCCAATATGGTAACAATATGTAACAATAGGTTTTGACCCATCCTCAGATATATTTGTGTGCTTTAATGGGGATTATACTGATTTTCTGATTGTACTGAGTTCCTGTGAATACACACATTGATAATAACCTCAGACTGTTAGAACCCTTCAGGCCCCTCATGTCAAGAAGAGGGAATCATGTCCGATTCACCGCAAAGATCTAAGTGTTTTTTTGTTGGTTCTTGATTCCACCGGCTTGAAACATTCTGCCATACGTGGACAGTCCTCCAACGTTGTTCACCGCAAAGAGTACAGAGTTCATCCCCATGGATGGTGAACTGTAACACCGAATTTCCCGACCACCAGTCGCAACTGCGCAAAAAAGGTATAAAACGATGCTCCAAGCTGAAGGTAACAAAAACTGTTCAGCATAAAACATCTTGGGTTGCGGCAGTTTCATGATTTAGCAACAAGATCAGCCGGGAATAGCCAGGGAAAAGAGCGCTCTTTGGGTGACTGCCACGTAATGCTGCCGAGATGGATCTACATATTAAAAAGCCGGCGTCACATTCAGGCGGCCCAGCCAAACCTGCATTTGGTCAACAAGCACTGCTAGTCGGCGCGGCTAATCTTCGATATATACAATGAGTCTGAATGCTTTTCTTAACTGGGTAGCATGCGTGTATCTACACATGTATGTGCACATGCAAAAAAAAAACATAATAATTCCATATATATATATATATTTATTCCTACCATTTTCTGGGAAACATATAATATGACCCAACTAACGTTGGCCCAGATCGTTGGTTATCCTGATGTAAGGGGATTACCATGCAGACTTGCCAAGCAGAAGTCCTGCCAGGTGAACAGGTAGTGTCATGAGTTTTTGCTAAGTCAGAGGCGCAAAGCGGATCATATCACCATTTATTCACATGCATACACTAATGGGGAATCAAGTATGTATGTATGTATGGATGGATGGATGGATGGATGATTTATGTATGTATGTATGTAATGTAATGTAATGTAATGTAATGTAATGATATGTAATGTAATGCAATGCAATGTAATGTATGTAATGTATGTATGTATGCATGCATGTATCTCTATATAAATACATGTAGGAATACATGTATATGTATATATATATATAAAGAAAAATGTATACATAAAATGCGCATGTATACACAATATATATATATATATACATAATATGTATATATATATACAGAATATGCATATATATATATATACAAATTACGTATATTTATCGATGTATATACGCATACGTATATTTATATATATATATATATTGTATATGTGCATAGTTGAACAAACATATATGTTAGTTATAGGTATAGGTACAGGGGTATAGGGTAATAGGCAATAGGGGAAAAGGGGCATAGTGGTATAGGGGTACGTATGTATGTCCGTCTGTCTCTGTCTGTCTCTGTCTGTCTCTGTCTGTCTCTGTCTGTCTCTGTCTGTCTCTGTCTGTCTCTGTCTGTCTCTGTCTGTCTGCCTGTGTGTGTGTAGGTGTATGTGTAAAAACATGTATACACTTCTTTATGTATACATTAAATATGTAGAATATATGAAATTCGATCCTGCAAGATCCTGCAAGCTTGCCTCTTTAAAAGCAAACATAAAATCGGTCTGGATACTAGCATGTGTCTTTGGAGTTCAAGAAACTTCCACAAACTGAATGCGGAGTCAACTCGAAGTCAAACAAATCTAAGGATAGGACATGCCACAAATGGGACCATACATATGAGTACATGTGTTCATAAGTTATATATATAATTATATTATATATATACTAAATACATGCAAACCTATGTTCATATTATACTATATACATACATATACAATCATATATTTGTTTTTTTCGCCAGAGCCGTTTTAGTTCGCGACTTACGGCCGTTGGCCCTACCCTACTGTTCGAAGGATTATGGAAAAGCAAAATCAGGCGAAAAGAGAATCAGTCTACGCACAGGTGAAATTAAAAACAGGCAAAGTGTGCAAGACTCTATTAAACAGGAGTTTATGTACACGTATCGTTCTACAAAGGAATATTGGCAAATAGATATTTGATTCAGTGCCTGGCGCATCACGCACCGACGTTTCACACAGAGTTCGTTCACACAGAGTAGTGTTCAAAAAGAGTTCGATCGCAGCAAAATGTGTGATCAGTTGAAGGGATTTGAAGGGGGTTTATAAATAAATACGATGCATAAATACTATGTATAAATACTATGTATAAAATTGTATAAATTCTATGTATATCCATAACTATCAGCTACTTAAAATGCCGTGAAGCCATCGACTCGCCTTCCACGTCACGAGGGGCGACCTCGATGGCTCTGAGGGGGGGCCTTTTCTGAGGGCCACCTGCACTGTGTTTTTGTTTCATGATGTTGATATCAGCGTAACGAAAAAAGACCGGCAGATATGAATAAATAGATACATACTCATAATAATGCATACATATGATGACGTAATCAAACATGCATATCTTCATCTGATAATGATGTAGACATAGATATGAACGCATACGTATTGATTCTCCACTTCTCTGGACTATAACAAAACATATATTAGTCGCACTTCAGAATAAACGAAGCGACACTGACCTGATGGTGGACCAAACCGATCCAGCTCTCTACCAGTTCGCGGGGTTTATACATACATTGGCAAATGGGAGGTGCCCAATCTGGTACTTTACTTACAGTGACTGGGTTTTACAGTAACGCTTTTGGAGTCCCAAGCTTGAACATGTTATTGAGAACCCTATACTATCTGCTTATCAATATCATTCATTCATAAGAAACCCCCAAACTCGTACATAGGAACAGAATTCAAGGTCGTGATTGATGCTTACCGTACCCTGAATGCAAACCTAGACAAGTTATGTACCGTATCATGCTGTATCGATATTTTTGGGATACCGCTATCCTCGATGTCTCTTCGTTTGGGCTTTAAGAAACCCAAATCAAACAAAAGACACAACCAAGTCAATGTTTCCCAGCATAAAATTCAAAACAAGAATTCACTGGTTTGAATTAAACACCTGACGCAACCCTCTTGGAATAATTCCGAAATGTAGGAGTCTCCTATAGATTTCTAGCTTTAAACCAATTCCGCAAAGGTAAACATATCAAGCGTCCCTGGATTCATCCCATCTCGGGGCCCATTTTTTCTTAGGGATGCCCTTCTGGAATTTAGCATAGCTATGGAAAATCACCACGTTTGATGGGGAAAAAAAACATATTCGTGTCATTTTCCATAGCTTTTTTGTTGAATTACCAGAAGCTATAGTAGGTCTCCAATTTTGACACTTCAAAACCGGCAGGTTCTTTTTTGGTAGACTGATGTCAGTCCGCCGAAAAATCTCGTCGCCATTGCAGCCAAGTCTCCATACAACTTTTTCGCCATGATCCCGCCTGCCGTGATACCGTTTTATAGTGATTCAATGGGATATTAATGGGATATACGCTCTGGTTATAAGTTATGACTAACATAGCCATGGTATAGATGGTCCATTGAAATAGATGGTTTACCGAACTGCAAAATGGGGATTTTCCATGGCTATCTTAAATAACCAGGGGGTATATAATATATTCATTGCATTCATATCAGGAGTATGAAGTAGGGATGCATCCATGGATGAATGCCACGTAACGAGGTGATGAGGTATATTTTGCAACTCGGCAGCTCAAGAGAATTCTTCCAATGTGTAAGACTATGTGCTCCTGTGTTCCCTGTCCATTAAGATCTGTAGTATGCACTTCTCTGACTGAGGGAAAAAAAAACGCACATTGTTTATCAGAGCATCAAACCGCAGCAATACAGCAAGTCCAACAAGTCAAAATTTGAAAGAGAATGCTTGGGCAATATTAATTTAACGTATAAATAGTAGCAAGAGATCAGACACAACTAGCATTGCCTGTAACACACTATAGACTATACCCTCTGGTTATTTAACATAGCCATGGAAAATGGCCCATTTATAGATGGTTTACCTATAACAAATAGGGATTTTCTATGGCTATGTTAAATAACCAGATGGTAATAATCAATCATTTCAGTGGATTGGTTCCAAAGGAAAAATGCCGCTTACACCAGCCACGCCAACCAACCACTGTCCCTGCCTTCGGCGGGCAGCGTCACCTGGTCAACATAGGTTCTGTATCTCTCTGCAAATGGGGGATGACCAAAAAAAAACATTTAATGGGATAATGGTGGTTAAAACAGAAATAAACCACCCATTTGGGAATAGTTTGTACCACCTATGTATGGTGATTTGGGGATTGGTTTAATTATTGTTTTTACTGATTATAACCATCGCATTTTTGGGGGGTGGCCCGTGGCCCGCATATATTTCTACATTTCATGGGCAAACGTCCCTTTCTGTGGTCAAACAGTAGTGAGGACCCACCATGGGATGGTACAACCTGAGTCAAATTTCCCAGAGTTTACCATGGTCTCGTGATGTCCGTTGAAGGACTTCAAAAGGAAATTTAGGGTTCCAAAAGCTAAGGACCTGAACGATGCAAAAGTCCATCAACCTGCCTAGATTGACAAATTCCATCTGTTAATCATGGCAATGGAAAATCCCCTTCGATATTTTCTATGTGATTTGCCCATGAAAACCTCCATATATAGATTTTTCAGGATTTCCCATATCTCCATGTCTGACTAGCGGCATTTCTCCGTTCCAAGTCACATCCGTCGCGTTTGATCCAGATCCCCCAGTGATGTTTGTGGTTTATGAAGCCACTAATTACAACGAGTCCGTTCTATCCCCGTAACTAAAACCCGAGTTAACGAAGTTATGAGATATCCCCCTAATCAAACCCAGTTAACCAAGCTATAAGATGTTATAAATCAACTTAGCTATCAGCTATCGGACGGGGGCTTTACCTTGTACCAACAACAGCATGTTCAACGCGCTCGGCCTGGTAGACTCGCACCTCACAGTTGCCGAACTCCTGCCGGAGTTCAATGGGGAAGTTTCAAAAACTGGGCAAAAGAAATGGTCAATGGTTATTTCAGGGACCTTAATTAGAGGTACCCTCTGGTAAACTAACGTAACTATGGAAAATCACCATTTCTAATGGGAAAACTCACTATAAATGGCCATTTTCAATAGCTATGTTAAATTACCAGAGTGTACCTACTATGTATACCCATATATAATATCAGATAATCATATATAAGACCTATGTTATCTACTTCTATACGTGTTGGAGGTGTTGGGTAAAACGCATATATATATAGCTATATATATATAATTTATATATATATATATAAACCAGTGTCCAAGTGGTATGATCCTCCAAGTATTGAATGGAATTGGCCACTAAAAGTTAGACTTGAGCCACAATAACTGGTTTGACCACGAAAAATAGACGTATTTAATCAATTATAATCAACCTAGGAATCTCAAAGTGGACACCTATGGGCATATGGAGCAGCCTTGGGGAACGAGTAGACCAACAAAGAGCCATGATCATGCTTTTGGTGGATTGAAGAAAATACACCAACAATTAAAACATATTGTAGATTACTGTAGTATGTTACACGCTTCAACCATGAAGTTGGATGGTTTCACCATGTTTCAAAATCACCACTTTCAATATCTTTCAATAGGTAAATCATCTATTCCTATGATACTGTACATTTTACATAGCTATGTTAGTTTACTGGAGGGTATCAAGATTATCAAGGAGGAACACGGGGATTTCTTCGCCATTTCTGAGCGCAATGGCTCAGACGACGCATGGGGATGATCAGGAACATCAGGAACGTTGGATCCCCCAATTTGTAGTGATTTAATGGGATTTTATGGTGATTCAATGGGATATTAATGGGATACACTCTAAGTATACCCTCTGGTTATGACTAACATAGCCATGGAAGCCATGACCCATAGAAAAAGATGATTTTCCCAGCTAGAAAGGCTAGAAACCTCCATTTGTTCCCCACCTGCCAGGTGAGGGTTGTTAGATTTTATGTCAGTTGCCTCCTCCTCCTTCTCCTCCTCCTCCTTCTCCTCCTCCTCCTCCTCCGCCTCCTCCTGCCTCGTGCTCCT
>Ga0126342_10010893_pt1:5000-16264 | contig 16264 bp, 15 predicted proteins | sample Cyp1metagenome_FD_92528 | JGI IMG/M metagenome (GOLD analysis project Ga0126342, IMG submission 92528) | Coral microbial communities from Lord Howe Island, Old Settlement Bay, Australia - Cyphastrea 1 metagenome | ecosystem: Host-associated > Invertebrates > Cnidaria > Coral ... | reverse complement strand
TGGCAGTGGCAGTGGCAGTGGCAGTGGCAGTGGCAGTGGCAGTGGCAGTAGCAGTAGCAGTAGCAGTAGCAGTAGCAGTAGCAGTAGCAGTAGGCGCCGTCGTCGTCGTCGTCGTCGTAGTAGTAGAAGTCGTCGTGGTCGTCGTAGTAGTCGTAGTAGTCGTAGTAGTCGTAGTAGTAGTAGTAGTAGTAGTAGCAGCAGCAGCAGGAGTAGTAGTAGTAGTAGTAGTAGGAGGTGTAGTAGTAGTCGTCGTCGTCGTCGTGGTAGTCGTAGTCGTAGTGGTAGCCGTAGTCGTAGTTGTAGTCGTAGTCGTAGTGGTAGTCGTGGTAGTAGTATAGCAGTAGCAGCAGCAGCAGCAGCAGGAGCAGGAGCAGGAGTAGGAGTAGGAGTAGGAGTAGGAGTAGGAGGAGTGGTAGTAGTAGCAGCAGGAGCCGTAGTAGTAGGCTCTTCTTCCCTGACACGCTTCCCCTTGTTGTCAGCCGGGGTCGGCGGATATATACTACATCTAGATACTATAGTCTGGAAATTTCTGGAATGCAATGTACACACATAGTCAGACCTGTAGTCATTGTGGACATTGTAGACACGCAGAAACCACATAGGTCCAGGCTGTCCAGTGTCCAGGCACAGACGGAGGCCTGTAATTTCAAGTCTTCTGGAAACATTCGGAAGCAGCACGCTGCAACTGCACATTATTATGACATTATGTGAATTTATGTGAGAATTGTGAGATCCTTCGGTAAATCACCAATGGGATTAATCTTTGGACCTGCAGAGGTGTCGAAGTACTTTCATTTTTGGTTTTGTGGCCCATTTTTGGCTTTTCTGACCCGCTGTGACACTTTGACTCAATTATGACCCAGCTGGGAGACCCCTGAGGTGCCCACAAGACTAATGGAGCTAGCGCCGCATGAACTGAACTGCTGTTTGGCTGGCGTCGTTTCCTTGGGTTGCTCAGATCACAAGTTCTTCGTTTCAGTGGGCAAATCTGCTCAGGCAAGACATTCCTTTCGAAATTCAAACAGAATCAAACGTATGAAGAAACATAAACCGGAGATATTATATAACTTGGGTAAGACTTCTAAGGTTTTTTGACAAGATTCTGGAAGGTTTGGAGTCAGAAGTCGCTTTATAGATGATCTTTAGAAACGAAGTCCAGTCAGTAGCACCCGACGACCAGAACAAACATTGTCACAGTGCGTTGGAATCCCTGGCAGGCAAGGCATAAGACCTTCGCTCCGAAAGAGTTGGGATCTCTTCTGACGATTTTGTCCGAAGTGCGCTTGGTACACGTTGACCTTTTCACCTCAGCAGCTCAAGCCATCGCACCTCGAGTTCGTGAGCTCCGCCCAGCAGAGATCATGCGATGTACTCGAGCATTGTCACGCTGTGGAGTGAAGAATGAAGCCTTTTGTCAAGCCGTTGGTGATGACATCGTGGGCCGATGGTCAAAGAGCCAACCAACAAGCCATTCAGGATTCCGTTGCGAAGACCTTGTCGAAGCATGCTGGTGCTTTGCAGTGCTGGAGTTCTACCACCATGATTTGTTGCAGCTCATGTTTCAGGTGGTCAGAGAATCCCAGAAGGTCACTGCAGATGCCCTCTGCCAGCTTTATGAGCTGCATCTATCTTTGGAGTCAGTGCCTGAGTCGCCGGTTTACCATGTCTTTGTGTAGCCTGAACAGCCGGAAACGAATATAGATAAATATAGAGGATTATATATAATGGATTATATATAGAGGAATGATATGGGCTGAGAATTCTGAATATTATTAGCGACAATGTCTAAATTTTAATGCTGCATTGTTGTCCTCCTCAGCACTCTTTGCTCTAAGGGCTGAGCACAAGGAGCGCTATGCTTCGATCCGAATAGAAGACAAGTCTGTTAGTGCGCTTCTCGAACACTATAAGGTGGGCAAATGTGGGCAGATGTGGATAGATGTGAGTGGGTAGACCTGGGTGGATGTGGGTAGATGTTGGCGATGTTTGCAGATGTGGGCTGTGATCCAGTTTGGCCGCAATTACGCAGTCCCAGTTGAAGCCACTTTCAAGCGGGGTGAGCATGCATCCGTTTTGAAGTCGTGCCTGTTTTACCTTTTCTTGATGTTTCATTGTTGGAAGGAAAATCGGCGGGATTGTCGCCGATGTTCTGAGAAAGTGCGAAGCGATATCACTGCAGCGGTGAAAGGCCTTCTAGAGGGTCACGCCTGGCACTTAGCCTATGGACCTTCAAATCTTGATGCAAGTCATGACATGAACGCTGTTGATCCAGGATGGTTAGGAGAGTTAGGGGTGTAATCACTATGTAATCGCGGAAGCTGCGAAGCTGAGCACAATGCTGTGCCACGAAGGTGCAGGCCAATCATCGCACGAGCGTGGGCTTGCTGTCTGCCAGCCCCTTAGCTCCTGTCCTCGCTTTAGCTTTGGCCAAAAATGCGGCTCTATCAAGACATCAATGATCCGGAAGATCCATATACATGCGCACAACTATACAGATACATCCTGAATCATCATGATACATCGACATTGCAGCAAAATTGTCTTCTGAGCATGTCTACCGTTGGTCAAGTGAAAAAAAAACATGACATAGAATACAGATCATCAGATCGTCTAGTTTGTTCCGTTTGCTTCCATTCTGCATGTTGTTTCTTCTTGTCATTTCTTGTCCCCTGCATCAGGATGTTGCGGCTATGAGAAAACGTTCCTCGACAGATGGCACGGTTCCCAGTTCAGCCTGATGGCCACTCTGAAATCAGCAGAACTGTTGAGCATCTTTTAACATCTTTTATTTCTTTTCTTTTTTGAGTTTTGTGCGCTGGGTCTTTGGAACACATCTTGAAATTCTATCAGCTCTGTATTTCTGTCTGCAATACCGAGAAGGCGGAAGTGCAGAATAAAGTCAAAGTAGAACTTCCAGAGCACTGCCAGTCGCACCAGCAGCACCTTTGATTTCATTTTTTCTATTTTTGTCCTCATGCTTGTATTTTCTCATCGATCAAGAGTTGATGTTGGTTTCATCGGTATCTGGAAACTTCACATGTCTTTGCTCAGAGTTGCAGGCTATGTCCACATCGATATCGACGGAGCCTTGTCTCTGATCCGTCCCATCGATCAGGACAGTACAAGACAGCACTTGAGATCATGCGGGCAACGACCGTGTAAAATAGTGTTCCATTTCTCTTTGCCAGATTTGACTTGGAACGTTTCGTAAGTCCGTGGAAATAGATGACTAGCCTGAGCAGTTTAGGCGGGGATTCTGAGCCCTCCTGGAGAATGTGGTGCCGAGTTGCGTTGCTGCGAAAGACTGAGCAAGAGTACTTTCGCACATTTTCGCAGGATGAGACTGCTGGTCCTTTGGTAGATGGCGCGGTGGCATTCAGGCCTGATTATTTTGCCCAGCTCATGGTGTGTTCGTCCATTATTTTCAAGGCTTTCTCAAAATTATTAGCCAAAACATCCCAAGACCTAGCTTGTCGGAGCAACATGGTGGAAGCAGAGGAGTTGGAACAGGATGCACAGCCGCAACAGTGTAAGGATTTTCTCGGGCAAATATTCTTCTGCGAGATTTTACAAGAAAGAATCTGCCTCCGCCATATAATCAGCAACGCTGCATTTCTTTGACTCCTTTTGCTTCAAGATCTATTCAGAGACTGCATGGGTGACATTCCATTGAACTTGACTGCATGAATCCCAACTGGATCATTGATGTGGCAAGAATTGAGAGTTTCTACATTAATCAAGCACACATTGGCACACATGTTGTTACTTCAGATCAGAAACAGAATTGAGCCTGAAGACCTTCTTTAATGCGTCTTTCTAGGCACAGAACCAGGAAGCAAATAAACCAGACTCGCACTGATACATGTTTCAGGTTGCTAGTGCGAAAAACCCGATCTCTTCAACTAGACTCGTGACAAGCTGTGCAACCTCAGGATAAAATAGGATAAAGGGGTTGTAAGGGGTTGTAAGCGGTTGTTCCATGTTGTTCCTGTATGGGCTGTGAAGATGCAAACCATTCTGGCCATTTTTGGGAGCGCTGTCTTTGGGCTTGCAAGCGAATTGAAGAGCTTCGATGTCTATCCAAATGAACCAAGCCGATTTCATCCCTATCGTAACTTCTCAGCTGCCTTGTCGCAGTGTGGTGCAAGTGCCCAGGCTGCATGAAGACTGCCTTTGTTTTGAGATGTTTTGAGTATGTCTGAGGCTTACGACAAGAAATACGTACCTTAGGGTTAGAGTCTAAAATGTTTCTTAACCATGACCCTTTGGCGAAGAAATGTGACTGGCAAATAGACTCTAAACATCTCTAAACTAGGCTTCTTAGTCCCACCAACTTTCATTAACAGTTCAACCGAATTCAGCAGCAGCTTCCTTCTGTGCGCAGCTTTGAAAAGGAACGCGGGAATACACGAAAAATACGTACTTTGACATTTTCTGAAACCAAAATAGAGTCTAAGTAATTTACTGTTCCCACGAATTAGAGTCTACTTTCTTTCTTAATGACATTTCTTGACACAGTTCCCGACTGTAACAGATGTGACATGATGAGAATGATTAGACATACTATAATGATACAGAATGATTCATAAGGAATATACAAGACAGTCAATGCACGTGTTCAATCCTTTTTGAGCTCAGCAAGATGTAGACTATGCAATGTCTAGTGTCCAGACTGCATCCTTTTTGTTGAGCTGAGGCAAACACCTAGCATGTGATCTTCAGTGTGTTGAGCACGAGCAAGTGCTGGAGGACTCGTTTGAGCACTGGTGGGACCATCAGCTGCCTTGGACAGCTCTGTTTCAGATTTGTGAGCGCATACATGATCGAGCCAGCCATGCTTACGTAGGAACAATTCTGAACAAGAGAGTCTTCTACAGATGTTGTGTACATGAATGTGAAGCTTCACCTCTTTTAGATGGTGTGTCTGAAGTGGACTTCTTATTGAGCTTGGTGGCTGAGTTGGCGACGCATGGCGACCTGCCCAACATGGTTTTTCTTTTCAACACCGGCGACCAGCCGTTCAGTGACAAAGCATATTGGAGTCCAATTCCACAATTCCATTGGGTGCGCAGTTCTGGCCACTGGACAGTGCCATTGCCGAATCCCTTTCATTTAAAGGCCTTGTGGGGCAATGTTGGTCAAAAAGATTGCCGGGAAAAGGATCTATTTCAACATCTGTGTTGCCTTGCATGCATCATGTGCTCCAAAGACACAGAGAATCACTAGATATGACTACTCATCGAAAGCAAATCCACTAGCCACAGGGCACTGTCCAAAATGTCCAAATGACCTGACCCTGGAGACAGGCCTACGCGAAGAATCTGTTGGGAGACTCTCTGGCACACAGCCAGCATCATCTGCCCTGGTCTCAAAAGATGCCTCGGATTTTTTGGCGAGGGTCCCTGTCAGCCCCAGACAACTTTGCCGTGGATGACATTGCAAGCTTGCCGCGGGTGAGACTTTTAAACTTGGCACAGGAGTACCCAGACCTCTTTGATGTCGGTATCACAAATGTCGAACCTTGGATGGAAGTTCAGGATTAAAGGCCCCATCGAAGACTTTTCTTCAAGCAATGCAAGGGACAGTAAATCCACATCTCGAACGATTCTTTTTTGGTGGCCATTCGATGATCGGGTTTTGCCCTATTTTTTGAAAGGGTCCCCTCTTTCATTCTCGTTGTCAGAGGACAGGGAGATCTACAAAGTTGCCGGCGTTTCGAACATTGAGAGTTTACTTCAACGCTTGGGTGGCAAAGTGAAACGCAAAAACTTTGCTCGAGAGATGCCCAAGTATCGATACCTAATAAACGTTGCCGCGGTTCTCTCCTCTTGGAGACTTGTGGACATGCTCGCTACGAAGTCGGTTCTTCTCCTACAAGAAAGCTGGGATCATGAGCTCATCATGGAATGGCTTGTTCCCTGGGAGCACTATGTGCCCATAAGTCCCGGTTTGTCTGATCTCATCGAGAAAGTTCAATGGCTGGAACGGAATCAAGACATTGCTGAGTCAATCGCCGAGAGGGGCTTTCAACGATTCAGTGAACGGGTGAGGCGCCAGGATACGTTGTGCTACATTTGGCAGGCATTTCAGACCCTTGCTGATGTCCAGACACAAGCCACACCGGAAGAGCTTCAAGATCGCGTGAGTGAAATGAAGGAGGTGAAGCCAAAGCTGGCAAAGTTGGAGAAGTATGGAAGTGCCAGTGCTATAAGCCCAGTGAAAGATGTGAAAGCGACAGAGTTGTGACAGCCGGGGCAACATTTTCTTTTGTGATTTTTGTGCCAATCCGCCACAGTCAGAAGTGAGTTCCCTGGAGAAAAGAGAAAAAAGGCAATGACCTCCCGTGACCTCAACCGTTGGCATTTGTTAAAATTGAGCACTTGTGCACCAATCTTCCCCAAACCTCGCCAACCTTACCAACAGGTGATGTGTTCAAATCAAAGGAGCATTCCAAGGGTCACATATTCTAGTCACTATAGTATAGTCCACTGGCAAACAACCTTCAGACCTTGCCGTCTCGGGTTCAGCACTGTGGGCTTTAGTCTAGGCGATTGGCGCTGAATAGGTGCCTGAATCAGCACTTGGAGACATGCATTCTGCATTCTCTGTAGTTTTTGTTTTGCGATTAATGGGTTTGCTTGCTGATGAGCGCGCAGTCGACACAAGACTCAAGATTCCACTGGAGTCAAAGCAACCTGGGGCCATGTTTGGTCAGATGCTGATTTACTCGGAACCTTGTACAAAAAGATCATTTGCTGCTGCCGCTTGCTTGCTCCGGGAGTGGCCTTAGCCCTGATTGGTTCTGTTGTCGTCCAGAGAATGCGCAAGACATTGTACTACCACAACTGGTTTGCTGGCAGGACGTTGCAGAGCTCATAGCAAGTTGCAAGGGACATGAATTTGCACAGTGATAGTTCAACATAGTTTGTAGATGTTTGTAGTTTTTCCGAAAATCCTGTCAGGCGACGAATCTTGCAAAAGAAAGGTCTACGCGTGGCAACGGTTAGGGAAAGTGACTGGAAGAATTTGGAAGATCAGAAGGAGAGGTCGGTGCATGGTATTGAATCAAGTTCATCAGAAAAGCTCACTTGGGATTCATCGGTTGCATGTACTTTAAAACACATTGGTTACTGGGACAACATGCTGGGACATGCTGTCACACATCCTGGGCTTTGGATATCTTTGGATCTCTTTTTGATACTTGCTGCAAGATGTTAGTGACTTTGTCCAGGAGAAGCGGCGACACCTGAGATCTCTGTTATCAGCTCTGGGTGATGTCCTGGAATGAACACAGCCGATTGTAATTTTAACAACGGTTGGCGCAAGACTTCACTCAAAACACATCTCTGGTAATGGAATCGTTTCTCAACTCCAACACTTCAGTCTATGAAACTTGCGTCAATCCTGTTTGAGCCAATTCCATCCAATTCTTGCATAGAGTGTTTATATTGAAGTTTCTTTCTAGCTCTTGGCTTTGTTCCCCATCGACATCGAATGCTAGCTGCGGCTTTGCACCCAGGACGCACAAGGACATAGAAAAAGAATGAGAAAGGTATCGACGCATTCTGTCATTCTAATATGACAAGACATTTCAAGTTTTCCATTAACAGCTTTCGCCCAGTGCTGATTGCCACCGGCCTCTGTGGAGTTCTTCAGTCGCAAAACAAATTTTGCAAATTCGCTCGCAGGCGTTTGGTGTTCTCTTCTTCGGCCACAGTGTACAGGCAACTCTTTGTATCCCGACCAAATCTGTTTTGCGGCGTGTTTTATTACAGATTCTAGCATGAAAGTGTTGGACAGAACGTATCAACAGCACTTCGTTTATGCATAACATAGTGCATAAATGTGCATAATACACATCAAATCTGTCCAATTCCTATTTCTTTAGAGCAAGCAGGACCCTGTGTCACTTGCTTGGCTTGGAGGCCGTGTGAGGAGCCGATTGATGAGTCCAAGCCTTTGGGTTGTCCCGCGCTCAAAGTGCTTCAAGAGTTGGAAACTCGTTGGATCCCGTCACGCCGTAGGAAGGTCTCCACTGCCACCCTACGTACACAGTTTGAAGACGTGCCAAGACGTGACAAGACGTGGCAAGACGTGACAAGAGGTGACACGTCCAACACACCGCAGTCGCCGCGTGTCGCCGCGTTTTCCCAGGCACAAATCCTTATGGCTGGACGAAGTTCATGATCGAGCAGGCTGGAAGCAGCGAACATCCGGGGGCATCAACGTAACTAGATCTGAAACTTGTAGGATCTGGTAAGAAAGTCTCAAACACATTTGGTCACGAAAGACGCAGAGGTATTGCTCGCCAGAGTTTGTTTGGCCTGGGCTTGTCATTGCGGGATGATTGCACGAATAAAGATATCTGTCATTTTTTGGCAACAGCCAAGCTCAAAAGACCTTTGGCGTGGTAGTGTGATGTTCTCCAATAGCAATCATAGCAGAGGCTTTTTCGCTGGCTGCACTTGACTGCCAGATCTTGGCGGGCTTCGCAACAGCGAACCCAAGCTTTTCCGCTACTTGGCACGCCTTGCCGATGTAGCAGAGTTCCTTTTAACTTGACGCTTCCCCATAGCAAACACGGATTGGACAAGAGATTGTTTGATCTGTGGCATCCTCAACCACATCCAAGATTTCGATCCTCCGCTACTTCAACCCAGTGGGCGTGTTGCTGCCATGTTGGTTCTGTTACAATTCCATTTGTAAGTATACCCAAACGGGCTAACGTGCCCTAGCAATTTGCATTGGCTGATTTGGAACACATTCACAATGGTACCCAGTCTCTTCTGCAAGTCGCATGGTATGGAAAGGAAGCAAGTAAGGAAAGCACATGTGGAAAGTTTGATTTATGCAAACTGAAAAACTATGAACAATTGAAAGACTATGGCTGCAATTTTTCAATATTCCTTCGCGATGCAAATGGACTCAATCAGTCTGCCAGGCACACCCCAGTGGCAGGAGAAGTCTCCTTTGGTGGACGTGGTTTGATCAAAGCCTGAAAAAATTACATCCATTCAATGTCCATTCAAGCTAGGAATCATTAAGAATCACTTTCAGCCTTGCCGCATCCTTTCAGAATAAAGATAATAAAGGTTTCAAAAACTAGTTGCACGACCTGCACGACCATAATCATATGATGTAAGCGACCACTTGGCCAGCTTTGGCGAGGATAGGAGAAAATCCACATGGACCTCCGAACAATTTGATGCCGTTTGTGCAACAGGTTGCTGCTTTGATTGCTGTCAGTTATACAAGCCTTCGATATCCTTCGATTCAAGATATTGGAGACAGGAAACAGATGACAGCTGTGACAGGATTAGAGATGCAATGCGAGCTTGCAATGTTTGTGACCTACATAATACCTCCTTTGACTCTTTTGCAGGTTGCAGTTGGCCGCAGGGAATGCCTCAGTGTTTTCGGGTGGGAGTCTCCGCTTTAAGCTTACCGCCTTACCGCTTTAAAGTTTAGGGCGCTATTCAGACATGTCAGACATGTCAGATTGGAACCTTTGACCGTTTGACATTCTCTTTGAGATCTCTTGATGATAGCCCCCTCTTCGGGTCTGTCTGTAGAGCTGCTGATGAGAGACTGCTACTGCGAAGGCTTAGTAAGGAAGGCCACTACCACACCGATTCCAGTTCCAACTCCATGTAGGGCCCAAAGGACCTTAAGCGATCCAAAAGGATCTAAAAGGGATAAACAATTGACCCATGAATGATGAAGCATAGAATCACCACGCAGTTTGCCCCTGCCAGAAACGACTATGCAACGCATGATGGCACTGGTGTGCGCGTCCAAGTCTTAGATTGTTCTTTTTTTGAGTTGCAACAGGTTTTGTCGAATTCTGTCAATTCATCATGTTCAATGATTGTCACGAAAGCTAGCTTGCTAGCTGGAGTTGGATTTGCTTTAGCAATGCATTGGGGGCAGCTTCCATGATCTTTCATGTCGAACGGTTTTGCGGCCCCGGCGTTCGGCAAGATTATATAATCATGTCGAACTGTGACCCCTCTCTCCCTCCCCCTCGGGCTCAAACCCCGCTGCGTCCATCCCGCTGGGTTTCATCCGTGGTGCAATGTAATATAAATTTAATCTAATCCAATCTCATCTAATCGGGACCCATATTTTTTTGACCCCTCGACCTTGTTTTTTGACCCATCCACCTTGTTTTTTTGACCCCCGCCCTGTTCTTTTGAACCCTGACCATTGCCATGTTTTTTTGCCCAATCTAACCTAATTTAATGCAACACAATGTAATGTGATGAAAGAACAGCCACTTGGAGTCTTGCATTCCATGTTCTGAAAAGGTCTGCATCAAAAGATTACCGGGTCTTGGCGAGGAATGGAAGATGCGCTTCTAAAGATTCCCAAACATTTCTTGCTCGATGGATGTATGCACCAAAGTTACCAGATTCTAAGACTGGGTTAGTTGTATAGAGGATATATATATACATATTATTAATCATATATATATAGATCATCTATGGACATATATATATATTTATAATAATGTTTATACTTCTATTTGTTTATATTTCTATATATATATATTTCTCTTTCTCTCTCTACGAATATTTCTCTCTCTCTCTCTCTCTCTCTCGCTCTCTCTCTAGACTATTTCTTTACATATATATATAAATAGACTATAGATATATCGATTGGTAACTAGGAAGATAGCGATACTTAGGTATATTTATCATAGACATAATTATATGTTTGTACATATAATATGCCACGGAAAGGAACAAGGAAGGAAAGGCCGAGGGAAAGAGGTTCAATCAGATGGTTGCCAAGTGGCTCAACCGAAGCGCGTTCGGTTAGGGCACTTTGTATTTGGCAAGAAGAGTACTAGGAGTCTAGGAGTGTTGACGCTGGTATGCCAGGATGTCACGATGTCAGGGGGAGGGTTGTGGAATGATTATGGTGCATGCGAGCTAGGATATCAACGCTGCTGTTAGCGTGTCAGCAACATCGAATGGTAGCTTATTTCAGTTCCAAAAATGATGCTAACAAGGTCGCGCCACATATTCTCTCAATACGCATCTCCCCTTGCCCAACTAGCTTTCGTCCCGATCCCTTTGGCCTCGACTTTCTTCATCATTTCCGATTTCGGTTTGCAAGGTATTGGGCGGCTGGAATCTCCACTCGCATGAAGCTTCATAGTTACCTACCCCCCTCCCCCCGGCTGGCTGGTTCACAAGCTCACCCCCGAGGACACCGTCGGCATGCAGCATCATTGTGTTTTCATGCCACGCTCCCTGCCA
>Ga0126342_10010893_pt1:0-2500 | contig 16264 bp, 15 predicted proteins | sample Cyp1metagenome_FD_92528 | JGI IMG/M metagenome (GOLD analysis project Ga0126342, IMG submission 92528) | Coral microbial communities from Lord Howe Island, Old Settlement Bay, Australia - Cyphastrea 1 metagenome | ecosystem: Host-associated > Invertebrates > Cnidaria > Coral ... | reverse complement strand
TCTATCTAATCCTATCTAACCCTGTCTATTCCTATCTAATCCTATCTAATCTTATCTAATCCGATCTAATCCTATCTAATCTTTTCCATTCCTATCTAATCTTATCTATTCCTATCTAATCGTCCCTAATCCTATATAATCCTATCTATTCCTATCTATTCCTATCTACCCCTATCTATTCCCATCTATTCCTATCTATTCCGATCTAATCCGATCTACTCCTATCTATCCCTATCTAATCGTCTCTAATCCTATATAATCCTATCTAATTCTATTTAATCCTATATAATTCTATCGAATCCTATCCAATCCTTTTCAATTCTGTCTAATCCTATCTGATCCTATCTATCCTTTTCTAATCCTATCTAATCTTTTTTAATCCTATCTAATCCGATCAAATCCGATCTAATCCTTTCTATTCCTGTCTAATCCAATCTAATCCTATCTCATCCTATTTCACCCTATCTCATCCTATCTCATCCTATCTCATCCTATCTCATCCTATCTTGTCCTATCTCTTCCTATCTCACCCTATCTATCCTATCTATCCTATCTTTCCTATCTATCCTATCTATCCTATCTGTCCTACCTATCCTATCTATCCATCCGTCTTTCTATCTATCTATCTATCTCTCTCTCTCTCTCTCTATCTCTCTCTCTCTATCTCCCCCAATCTATCTGTCTACGTATCAATCTCTCTACGTATCTATCTCTCTACGTATCTATCTCTCTGCGTATCCATCTTTCTACATATCTATCTCTCTACGTATCTGTCTATCCTGTCTACCCTTTCTATCCTGTCTATCCTGTCGATCTCTTGATCTCTCGATCTGTTGACCTGTCTACCTGTCTATCCGTCTATCTATCTGTCCTTCTATCTACCTACATATCTCTAGATAGATAGATAGATAGATAGGTAGATAGATAGATAGATAGGTAGGTAGGTAGGTAGATAGATAGATAGGTAGGTAGGTAGATAGATAGATCTCTCTCTCTCTCTCTTTTTCTCTTTTCTCTTTTCCTGCCTACCTACCTACCTATCTATCTATCCAGCTATCTATCTATCTATCTATCTGTCTGTCTATCTATCTATCTACCTATCTATCTATCTATCTATCTATAGCTATCCATCTATCTGCGTATTTGTCTATCTATCGATCTACCTATCTATCTATCAGTCTACCAACCCATCAATCTATCAATCTATCAATCTATCAATCTATCTTCCTTTCTCTCTCCCTCTCTCACTATCGATGTATCTACCTATCTTTCTATCTTTCTAATCCTTTCTAATCCTTTCTTTCTTATCCTCTCTATCTATCTGTCTATCTGTCTGTCTATCTGTCTATCTACCTATCTATCTAGCTAGCTATCTATCTATCTATCTTTCTTTCTTTCTGTCTAATCTAACCCAGCCAAACCTAATCTATTTTTTTCTCATCTTATCCTTTCCTATCCTTTCTATCTTTTGCTATCTCTCTTGTCCTTTCTATCTTATCCTATCTATCTTTTCCTTTCTACCTTTTCTTATGTATCTTTTCCTTCTTTCTTGTCTTATCTATGTTATCCTTTCTATCCTTCTTACTCTTTCTATCTGTCTTATCCTTTCTATCTATCTATGTTATTCTATCTATCTTGCCCTTTCTACCTATCTTATCCTATCTTATCCTATCTTATCCTATCTTATCCTATCTTGTCAGATCTTGTCCTATCTTATCCTATCTTTCTTTCTGACCCTATCGTATCCTATCTTATCCTTCTTGATCCTGCCTGACCCTTTCTTAACCTATCTTATCCGACCTTATCCTTTCTTATCCTATCTTATCCTTCTTGATCCTACCTGACCCTTTCTTATCCTATCTTATCCGACCTTACTATCCTATCTGTCCTATCTATCCTACCTACCCTATCCATCCTATCCCTCCTTTCTTTCCTATCTATTCTAAACACCCTATCTATCTTAGTACCTATCTTAGTACCTATCTTAGTACCTATCTTAGTACCTATCTTAGTACCTATCTTAGTACCTATCTTAGTACCTATCTTAGTACCTATCTTAGTACCTATCTTAGTACCTATCTATCCTATCTATCCTATCTATCCTATCTATCCTATCTATCCTATCTATCTACATATCTATCTATGTATCTATCTTTCTATCTATCTATCTATCTTTCTATCTATCTATCTATCTACCTGTCTGTCTGTCTGTCTGTCTGTCTATCTGTCTCTCTCTCTGTCTGTCTGTCTGTCTGTCTGTCTGTCTGTCTGTCTGTCTGTCTATCTGCCTATGTGTCTATGTGTCTATGTGTCTATGCGTCTATGTGGCTATGTGCCTATGCGTCTATGTGTCCATTTGTCTATGTGTCTATGTGTCGTTGACGGCCTCGTGCCAATGCGTTTGGCGATTTTTCCACTCCACCTGCCTAAAGTACTGCGCCTGCCACGAAAAAGTGATGCCAGGTCATACGAAGTGCTGCACCTGTCACGCAAAATCATC
>Ga0126342_10010892_pt1 | contig 16264 bp, 16 predicted proteins | sample Cyp1metagenome_FD_92528 | JGI IMG/M metagenome (GOLD analysis project Ga0126342, IMG submission 92528) | Coral microbial communities from Lord Howe Island, Old Settlement Bay, Australia - Cyphastrea 1 metagenome | ecosystem: Host-associated > Invertebrates > Cnidaria > Coral ... | reverse complement strand
TGATGATGACGATGATGATGTTGTTGATGGTGATGATCTGGATGCTGCGAATGATGGGGGTGATGATGCTGATGATGATGGTGATGATGATGATGATGATTATGATGATGATGATGATGATTATGATGATGATGATGATGATGTGGAGGATGAGGGTGAGGATGAGGATGAGGATGAGGATGGAGACGGGGATGGAGGATGAGGATGAGGATGAGGATGAGAATGAGGATGTTGATGATGATGATGATGATGATGAGGATGAGGATGAGGATGAGGATGATGATGAGGATGATGATGAGGATGATGATGATGCTGATTCTGATGATGATGATGATGATGATGATGACGACGACGACGGGGAGGGGGAGGAGGAAGATAATTATGACCATTTGGAAGCCGGCAAGTTTCCGATGATGATTTCATACAGTTGTTGGTTGGTTTACAGAACATGACGTCCTGAAGATGAAATACTGAAGAGGACGACCGTCTACCTGCAGGAAACCAGTGGCCCAGCGGGACCAGGGGATGAGGATGCTGATCAACGATGAGGAGGACGAAGAGGATGATGAGGATGATGATGATGATGAGGATGATGATGATGATGATGGTGATGATGATGATGATGATGATGATGTGGGTGCTGCGGATGATGGGGATGATGATGATGATGATGATGGTGGTGGTGGTGGTGATGATGATGGTGGTGGTGATGATGATGATGGGGATGACGATGACGATGACGATGACTATGACGATGAGGATGAGGAGGGTGAGGATGAAGATGAAAATGAAAATGAGCATGATGACCCTCTACCAGCCGGAAATCTCCTCTCGGGGGGGGCTCGGGGGGATCGAACCTGGGCCTGCCGGGGGGGGTCGAACAGGAAAGTTTCAGGGTTTCCAATGGTCCTGATGCCTGCCTATTCCTTGCTAAAGCAAGAGCAACTTCAGCTAGCACAGCTAGCTTTCGTGACTACCACTACCACTACCACTACCACTACCCCTACCACCACCTACTAAGTACCACCTACTACCACCTACTACCACCTACTACTGTCTACTACTACCTACTACTATACCACCTACTACTACCTACTAACCACTACTAGCTACTACCTACTACTACCTACTACCTACTACTACCTACTACTACCTACTACTAATCTACTACCTACTACTACCTACTACTACCCACTACTACCCACTACTACCTACTACTACCTGCTGACTGACTGACTGACTGACTCACTAACTAACTAACGAACGAACGAACGAACTAACTAACTAACTAAACTAACTAACTAACTAGCTAACTAACTAACTAACTAACTGTGACTGACTAACTGATTAACTCACTAACTAACTAAACTAAACTAAACTAAACCAAACTAAACTAAACCAAACTAAACTAAACTAACTAACTAACTTAACTATATAAATAAACTAACTAACTAACTATCTAACTAACTAACTAACTAGCTAACTAACTAACTAACTAACTAACCAACTAACTATCTAATCAATTAATTAGTTCATTAATTCATGATAATTCATTAACTAACTACACATCCCTACTCTCTCCATCTCTAATCTTCCCCATCCCATATGTTTCGTATAACGGAGTTTAGACTACTAAATTTCCTTTGACAACTGCAATATCCTCACAGCTCAACACGCGTTATGTAAAGGCCCAAGTTTGGGTCTGGAGCGGCAATGCCTCCGGATGAATTTCAACTCCATTGATGCTGCATTGATTCATTTTGCATTTGTGAATCTGTCTGTATGTCTGCATTTTGCCACCAATTTATTGGCCGCACTGGTTCAAACCGAAGCATGAACCTCAACGAGACCTCGATGGAGCAATGCGGATTGCACCTGAGATCAGAGGTCAAGATGAATGCCTCCGTGAAAGCGTTTCCCTTTCTGCGAACTGCCGTATGATTTCTAACAACTTAGACCCCATACGGCAGTAGCACAAGGCTTTGCATCAAAAACAGTGGGCGGGTGCCTGGGGCCCACGGGGTGTACTAACAGAGAAATGGGTAAGCTGAAGAAGGTTCTTGTTTACCAAGATGAAAACCTATGTCCATAACCTGCAACTATTGGCACAACCCGAAAGTGGACTTGAGTTTCAAACATATTGAAACAATTCGGCAAAAAAGAACTCCGAAAACAGTCGAAACTGTTGACTGACCCAATTTGAATTGCAATTGCCGCGCATTGCCTTACATGTATGTCACTGAGCATGTTTTTTTTTTAAACTGTCTGAACTTCACTCATTTATTGTCGCGTCAATTTTCATTAAACGATCATTAACCCAAGGGTTCCACGGTTTCAAGGCTCTTCGATCCAAAGGGTGAACGAGATTGTGAAGTTGGTTACCGATTTGTTGCGCCATGTTGCTTTTCAACCTGACCTGCAAATTTGTCTGAGACAATCTATTTCGTCTATTCCTGCTCGATCTGGCAGTTTTCTTTCTGTTACCTTCAGAACTAGTTTCACACCTTCCATGCTTCAAAATCAGTTCCAACGAATATATTTTAGAACCCCCAGCAACGGACAACAGTTGGTCCATTTGGACTGTCCAATCTGACAATGGTCTGACGTTTCTTTCCGTGCGAAATGATAGTTTCTTTGCAGGACATTCCAGCGTTTGGGATCAAGAATTTCTGGAGGGCGAAATTATGCTGCGTCAAAGTAAATCATTTGATGATTTGATGGAAAGATGTTCTGGAAACGGTCCTGAAAGCACCGGACAACGCATTTTAAAAGTTCCGCACGTTTCGCGGGGAGGCGCAAGAGATTCGACACAGGTCGCATGCGGTTGCAAGATTTCGCACAAAATTGTTGGCAGGCGTGGGTTGAAATGAGAGGTACCGCACGTACGTGCCCTGTCTGGCAAGCCCGACATTTGGTGAACTTGGATCAAGGATGCTTGCACACAGGTCCGGTGAGTTCCGTTACACAGTCCTTGTACAGAGACCATGGGATTTCCGTTGAAAGATTGCTGGACAGCAGAGATCCTGTGAATTCCTCAAAACAGTCCTTGTGCAGATCTTGTACAAAGATCCCGTGGCTTCTTTTGGAAGATTTTTTAATGGAGATCCTGTGAATTTCTCTCAGGGATCCTCGTACAGAAGAGATCCTGTGAGTCCTATGCAAAAGATCCTATGGGTTCCTTTCACAGATTTTTGTTCCAGATCTAGAAGGAAGTTACTGTACTTCTCCGCGCTGTTTAGGATCCCCTGCCAGAATAATTTTATAAGGTTTATTGGTTTCCAGATGTTCCAAACCCTTCTGTCCACACAAGAAACCCTAAGACCTTGAGGCATTCACACGGATGTAGTTTGCAAACAGTATCCTGAAAGTCCCAGGATCTTCACAAATCGCATGTTGACCCAAATATATATATATACACAGTATAATATGTAATATGTACAATATTTTTTGTAGAGAGACAGATTTAGATGAGGCCCGGCTAGGAAAAACATGAAATATCACTATCTGTGTCCAAAAAGAGAAAGTTGCTGCCCATGAACGACCCAACGATTTCTCTTGTTCAAACTTTGGTCGGAGAAATCGTGCCTAGTTCTAGGTGTTCATTTTTGGCCCAGCTGTGGCAACAAAACACAACACAGCGCAGGGCCGTGGCGGGATACATATGTACATATGTACATGTATACATATATACATATACAAATATGTACATATATTGCAGATTCAACTTTCACTGGCAGCTACTTCCAAAACCAAGTTCACCTTGCCCACCTGAGCAACTGCTAAAGGCACCTTTTCTATGGCGACACGCGAAGGTTCGAAACCGCTGGCTCCCAAGCCAGATAAGCCCTCAGCCGGCCCGCCAGAGCCAATATCCACTTGCATAGAATCATGACTCCCTGCAGATAAAGATGACAGCTCATTGTCCCCGTAAATATCCACCAACGCATGAAGACAGTGAATGTTGGAACTGGAAATCATACTCCTAAAAAAATCATTTTTTTTGAATTTCTGCTTGCATAGATTGGTCCTGTCTGACAGGGACGTAGAGTCAAGTTCCGGCTGGAACACTTTGGCAATCTTTTGGATTGAGAAAACTGGCATTCCTAGTGGCAAAAATCGATGCTGAATGGACACTTCGGCACACACTCAGTCGATACCCAAAACTGCCAGAGCAAAAGCATGCAATGTGGAGGCCTCGGCACTGTTCTGTTCATACCATTTTTGTCGAATCTTCTTATCTGCCCTTTGTTTGAGAACTTCATCAACATCATGTAATACGCAATGTCCATTACGAAGAAATGTACGCAGTACTGATGTGTCCATGTCTTTTGTAAGAGAATCTCTGCCATCTGAGCCGCGGAATGTACCCACTTCACTTGGACACCTTCTTGCAAACGTTCTTTGATCACTAGGGCTTCCAACGTAGTGCGATGTTCAGTACACTGTGGGATTGAAGTCTTCTGGAGTAAATCAAAAAGGCTCTTACAATCGACAACCGCAAATGAAAGTGGTAAACCCTTCAAAGTCACTTCTGGGGTTTTCCAGCAAGTTGATGGGTCCAGAATCCATGCCCAATGCATGCGGGTCCAGCTTAACAAATCCAGAGCTCCTGAAAGAGCAAAAGTCTCAGACGCCAACGTGCTTGATACCACTCTATTGATCTTCTTCGAAAACCAGACAAGAGGACTCACCGGTGTTGATCGAGTCAGTTCTATTTCATTGGTCGTAGCTAATATCAAGCAACCCTTTTGGGAATGAGCCTTTTCTCGAGTAGCAAAAGCTGCATCGGAAAATGATAAGAATCGGATCTTATGGGCAGGCAGTGACTGTATGCGTATGGTTGTCTGAGAAAACCTCTTTGCATCATCTAACAACTTGTTCCCAGTGAGAAGATCGGATACGGTGGCACATGTGATACGAGCTTGCAACAGGCTAAGTCGGCAGGCTAAATCCGGCCGAGTGTTGGATGCCGCGTACTGCAGACTGCCAATAAGCCCACGCAGGTCTTGAAGTTCTTGTCGAGAAACTTTCAAGTCTGGTTGCTTCCTCCGATCACGGGTGACGTTGATTGGTGGAATCTCATTGACATAATCTTTCTGGCTAAGATTGATATCACCATTGTGATCTTGACTCAAGTGAATACCCGTGAACGTGAAAGAACCCTGTCTTTGACTGCCGAACGGAAAACGCTTCTCCAGGATACTTATTGCTTGTGCGAAAACTGAATCTCCACCGCCGAGACCATCATCAACATGGATTCCTAAAACACCATGAATTTTTGGTTCATTCGGTTTCAAAGTGGAAATTTTCTTTGGTAAAACAAACAAGCAAGGATCCATTGGGGACATTACGAATCCCAAACTGAGAAGGGCGTTCTTCAGCTCACAGTACCATAAAAGTGGGGCATTGACAAGTCCATAGGCTCCTTTGAGCAGCTCGCATACTTCATTTTCTTGAAGTTTCATTTTGGCACGAAGTTCTGCTGGAGGTTCTACACCCAGGATCCTAGAGTCCTGTCGACTACCTCTAAGGAAAGCTGTTCTAATGTCAAAGGACCTGGCTGTCCATTGGTGACTTGCGATGCATTGGAGCGCAAGCATCCTAGAATCTTTTCCTAGGGTAGGTGAATCTCGGGGTAAGGAGTCTATGGCAGGATCCTCAAAACCCAAGATTACCAGGCGTGCTTTGGCTTTTCGGGACGTTCCTAATTCGGCTCTTTCGACATCATCTAAAGCTTTCCACGTTAATACCCACCTAGATCTGAGTAGTTGTCCTTCAGGGACGCGGCTTCGAAGGATCTTGCGGACTGTGTCTGTGGAGAGCCAAGAATCGATTTCTTTCTCCTTGGCCTTTCGGAACATTTCCAATTCCTGGGAATTCAAATCTCCTAGCTTGACTTCAACCTTTTGTCTTTTCGCTGCTGACGCAAGGAAAACTTCTTGTTCGGAAAAGGTCTTGCCTAGGCACTGTTGGATCTCTTCCATACTCGCAATAGCAATAGATCCTAATCTCCCAGTAGAGGTCCCATTGCCCGCAGATGCGGAAGATGGTTTGACAACGCACCAGCATGATCAAGATCACTGGGAAGTCCAATCCCATCGTGTAATTCGTCACCATGTGCAGCCACGACTACATATGTTTTTTCCCACTGACACTTTTGAATGTCCTGTTCCAATACTACAACTTACAGATCAACGAACCACTCAGGGTCGATATGTATCTGGATGTGATTTTCAAAGGACCGAAAATTGGAGAGACAATGTAGAAGCTCACATGATAGCACCTGCACCATGGACAGGAAAGACCATTTTCAACCTCACTGTTCCACATCAAGACACCACACAAGACTGTTTTCACAATCAATCAGACTTACCAACCAACTTATACTCTCAAGTAACATCTGGTTGGTGGACACTTGATGGTGGTGATGGAAGGCTTGGTGGTGTAGGGTTATTTTCTGGGTTAATGGCAATAGTTTCAGTGTTGGTCTGCGTTGATACTGGATTGGGATTTGTGGTAACCTGGCCATCAGCAGCAGGGGTTCTCTGATGCACAAGCTCTCGGAATTGGAAAACGCCAGTGCCACATTTTTCTGGCAGCTTCAGCATGAGTTTATCATCAGCTGACAAAGACTTCGCTTCATCTTCGGACAATAAACGTACGTGTTCCGGGGCGCATCGGTACAGACGTGTCATATGGCTCAACCAAACCAAGTTCTGACTTTCTACCATAAGAACCCTGGCAGGCCCTCTCCAGGAGCCCTCATTCACCTCCTTGCCTTCACGTTAGTATATCAGAAAGTTGCCGGGTTGGAACAACATTCGGTCTGGTCGAGACCGGGCATGAAGTGCTCGTCTCAAAGTGGCACTGTGATCGGCTTTCACAAAAGCCAGGCGCGCAGCCTCACGCTTGGCAAGTTGGGCTTGAAATCTCTCCTCTTCTGTTGAGGCAATGTCCAAACCGGCAAAACTGGCACTGTCCATTGAAGCTGAAATGTTGTTTCCAGGTAACGGCCTCATTTTTCCAAGTACCCATAATTCAGGTGCAAAACCATCATGTCTGGACATGGAGTTTTTGGCATTGCACAAATGGATTAAACATTGTTCAAATTGTTCAAAGGATTGTATGGGTTGCCTCTCATGATATTGGTCAATCATGTGTTTCAAAATTGATCCATGTCTCTCGGCTCTACCCAACTGCCAGTGCGCTTCCGTCGGAATGACATAGCTCTGAATCCCTTGTTCCTGGAGAAAACGAGCAAATTCATCACTGTTCGACTCTGTTGCGCTATCGAACATCACACCCTTTGGCGGCCCCGCCCAGCGAATCCATGCTTGATTGAAACTGTGTATGAGTGATTCTGTCGTTTTCTGTTGATATGGCATGGCCATGTGAAAATTGGTTGCGGAGTCAATGAAGTGAAAAAATGAATATGTCTTTCCCTGGGGGTCTGTCCATTCAGCACCATCGAAGGACACTTGGTCATTGAAATCTTTCGGAGTGTGCAAATGCCCGGGTCGGCTGACCTTGGGTTGGCGGTGTTCAAAACACGCTGGACACACAAAGTCGGAACATCCACGGACGTCCTTTTCGGACCAGCCAGCGCGTCGCAGGGCCAACTGCAAAACACGATTGTCAGGGTGCCCTAAATTTTGGTGAATCTTTCGGATGGTCTGTTGGACGCTGGGATCAAGTGCTTGGAAACTCGGACCATGGTTTTGGCATTTCACTGGCTCTGGCTTTTCGGGGTTATCATGTAAATTATTTTTGGGGTTGTTATCTGGAACTTCTGATGAGTGTGGTGTAGTCTGGATAGTGTCAGTGGATACGGGTGGCACCATCATCAATAGGAGGGTTGGCATGAATCTCTGGCTCCTCAGGACGAGGTCTCTTGGGCTCAGGCATTTCCTCATCTTGATTGGACCCTGGTCGCTTGGCTGTGGCAAAAATGGTGATGAGAAGTTTGGATGGTATCCCTCCGCGGACTTGTTGGCGGTGGGACAGCTCTTCCCATGATTCCCAAGTCTCATCTGCAAAGACCGTCAGGTCTGACCGACGCCTTCCAATCACACGGCGGTATGGAGCAATACCTTTGGGACCGATTGGACAAACTCTCAAACGGTTCATACCACGGCACAAGTCAAGGACCACTATGTGTTTATCGGGATACAAATCTTGAATATGTTGAAAAATGGGACCGTCTTGCAAGACCACTTTCCCAACCCTTGGAGTGCACTGTTCTGCCAAATGCAAAATTTGGTTCAACCTGGATCGATGCTCATCCACGTGTGACTGCGGCGGGTCAGTCTCAGGAGTTCCGGAAGAACTCAAGGAACTTGGCACATACAGCTGTTCTGGGTTGAACTTTCCAGCTAAACGGCGGCGTTTGGCATTTGGGAGATCAGCTACTGCAGGAGTGGCAGCAAAAGCTAGGTCAGGCGTGTTGGCAAAAACATTCACATAGTTGGCAACTTGCTCCTGGAAATGCGAACTACATCTCAGTGCCCTACCTATGCGACGGCCAAACACTGCAGTGTACATCTCAGTGTATTGAGTCAGTGGCATTCTGCCCAGCTTGGGTGCTTTGCAAGAACCTGCGATGACATCATGTTGGTGAGTGGTCAGGATCTGAGTCCGTTTTCGGAGAGGCTCATGTGTATTGGGATGTTGAAGTTTCCCGGCGGTACACATATCGCATATGGCTTTGAAGGTGTTCTCATAAACATTATGCATCTCCCTTTGAAACACTAGTTCTGACCCCTGAGGTTGTTCTAAGTGAAAGTGGCATTCAGGTCCTCGCCAATCTTGTAGTCGGAACACTGCATCGCAAAGCAACAGATGGACATTCTCACTTCTGCCATCTTGGAGGATCTTCTGTTCTAGGCTTATGGACTTTTGCATGTTCAGTCGGTTCCACGCACTCCACGGACCGCATTTGGGAGACATCCACACATGTCTGGGCCTATAAGTCCACAAAACATCATACAGCTGGCATTGCCCTGCAAAGGTGGAAAGGTCACCCTGTTTCAGGCCAAATCGAATCGCCCGCAGACCCAAGATCTGACACTGGTGTGTGAGCTGGCTACTTTCAGAGCAGTAGATTTCCACAAAGTCAGAACGACATTGGGCCAAATGGTTTCGGACTGCTTGATGATCAAGCTGTGGATTCTTCTTTCGAAAATATTGCCACATCTCTTGGTAAACCCTGTTGTCTAAATCAGTCAGGCCATGTGTCATGTCCAAAAAATATTGGGGGTCTATGACTTCTTCTGGGACTTGTTGGATCATTTGATTACCCATTTCATCACACATCAAGGATCGCAAGCTCTCACTGTGTCGGCCCTGAGTTACTGTTCCGTCGAGGCAACTGCTGCAGCCTGGGTCAGAAATCGAAGTTGATGGGTGATCTGGGCCAAGACGTTCTCCATCGACTCCAGTCGCCGGCGATTGTCGGCCATCTCTTCTCGAATCTCCAGATTTGGTTCCTCGTGCATCATGTCCCAAGGGGTCTCCTCGTCTGACAGAGAGCCCTGACTGCCCGTCTCTGGAAGGCGTTTGGGTGCAGGCTGCACCTTGGCCTTGGGCTTCAGGTTGAGATCCTTGGGCTTCATCCCCACTTTGGGACTGGTCGCCTCGAGCTCCTTGCGCTCCACATAGAGTTGCAGAAAGTACAGAAAAGCCTGATGAGATTCCTTCTGGCTGTTCTGGTATTTTCGGGCAAACCACTGGGTGTATTTGGGATCCCCTTCGACCACATCGATGAACTTCTGGTTCAATTTGGCCTCTCCGAAGGTCACCCTCATCTCGGACCACTCCTGAAAGGAGAGAGCTTGAAACTCTTCTGTCTTCTTCTGAGTCTGCAGTGCCTGAAAACGATCTGCAAGGTCGAGGGACGCCATGAGTCTGGGACGTCGGCACACTGATCGGCGGTCTTGTGGCAGGTGGCACACTTGGGCTAGACACCAAAGGTGACATATGTGAAAAACTCATGTGATCAGATTCCGTTTCAGGACACGTTTCGATCTCTTTCACACCATGACTATTGAGGGCTCCTGGTTCGTGAACCGTCATGACCTGTGCTGAAGGGGCATTTCCAAGTTCACGGTGATCGATGGTCAAACTCAAACGAACAAGATCGCAAAAATCCAGGAGATAAAGCTTCTTTTCAGACAACTTCAAATGCATCCGGATCCCAAGCTTGGAGAAAAACACTGTGTCTTGAGCTGTGTCGATTTGTGCCCCCAAAGTCCGAAACACATTATTGGATAGTAAGAATGGTTGTTTGGGAGTTCACAACACAAATCTTTACATACCATTTTGCAAGAGGGACAAGCAGGGCATACTGGCAATTCACTGTGCTATTGTTTCCAAAACGGAAAACTGTATCGCATGGAATCTTCTGGACCCTCTGGGCAATCTCGGAAGGCAAACCTTGGAGGACCTCATTCACCTGTTGCTTACCGATGACTGTTTGGCTAGCCCCGAGATCCAGAATTCCAAACGGACCATGGCTCACAAAGTTGACATCGACAATACAGTCCGGTCGGACTGTGGCTTTCACGGGCATGCTATGTTCAGGCCGCTGAGGGCTTAAACGGTGCTTCAGGGAACTCACAAACCTGGACAGCGACAGTACTGCATCAGCAACATTGGCAACATGAACGGAAACATTGGAGACCGACAACTTTGGACAACCCTGGGCCTCAACAGACTCCGGCAGCATGATCATGTCGTCATCCGGCTGTGGGCTGACATCGGCAAAAACGGCACCTGCGAAGGCTCCACCATCTTTGCTGGTGTTGCTGTTGGACGGATTGGCTGAGCTACGATTCAACGGGCATTCTGCCTTCCATGCTGCAGTGCCCTTTGGCACCGCAGTGCCTACATTCTGACTCCAGAATCCTCTGTGCGAGGTGCTTTCGGAATCGGCCAGCACCCTTACCCTTGAACTTACCCTTATAGGACCCTTTATTGGAACCCCAAAAACCACGGCTCTTGTTGCGATCAGTAATCCTACGGCGGGCATCAAGGTAGGTGTTGTAGCAGGCAGCCAATTCTGGGTCACACTGCAAAGCTTCGCACAGGCTCTCTTCGAATTGCATGCAGACAATGGCATCAGGATCACTTTCATCGTACGGCAAATCACTGTCATCCCAAGCTTCCCCAAGAAAAGCCTGATCTTCTTCTGAAACATTGGACCCTGGCTCATCGTCAAAAACTGCATTGACGTCATACGTCTTGACACGGCTCGGATACTTGCTGCCAGCTTGCAACTCATGAAAAAACTTGGATCCAAGCAACTTGAGAGCAGAAACCATGTTCTTATACTCCAAATTTCCTTGGGAATCAACAATCAGTTTCTTCTTGTCCTCCGATCCAAGCCCTGAGTTCCGCAGCAATATGTATGCTCGGATGTCCTCCAACTTGACACCCATTTGAAGCAGTTCTTCAAATTGAAAGTCATGTCGTGCCATGTAGCTGTCATGAGACTCATCAGCCCTTTGAACAGTCGTATAAATGGCACGTTCGAATCTTTCAAACTTCTCTTCAAGATTGCTCTTTCCCCAGATACCACCTAAGGTTGAAACCAGCAACTGTACACCGGCAGTGCTATTGACTTTCAGCTTGGCAGCATCTAGGCGCATCACACGTTTGAAGGAGCTTCCCTCACACAGCATCGCCGCCCGGGGCGCAAGGTGGGAGAGGTGTTCGACAGGCCACAAGCTTGCCAAAAACTCCAACTTCTTCGTATATTCATTGATGTCCGTCTCACCTGGACGAAAATACGGAATCATCGCCCATGGTAGATGAGTAAGGGAAGACTGAGTTGGACCTGAACTTGATAGGGTTATCTGCATCCCCTGACATCCTGGATCAGTGCAGCTTCCGCTCTAAGACACCAAAAGGAAAAGGATCACAGCCTCGGACGTCGGCCACGACGATGGAGCGGCTGCGGTAGCTCCGCTACCAGTGTAGATTCAACTGTCACTGGCAGCTACTTCCAAAACCAAATTCACCTTGAAAGGCACCTTTTCTATGGCGACACACGAAGGTTCGAAACCGCTGGCTCCCAAGCCAGATAAGCCCTCAGTCGGCCCGCCAGAGCCAATATCCACTTGCATAGAATCATGACTCCCTGCAGATATAGATGACAGCTCATTGTCCCCGTAAATATCCACCAACGCATGAAGACAGTGAATGTTGGAACTGGAAAGCACAATATATACATATATACATATATACACATACACACATATACACATATACATATATACACATATACACATATACATATATGCATATATGCATATATACACATATACACATATACATATATGCATATTTACATATATACATTTATACATATATACATATATACATTTATACATTTATACATATGCACAGTTATACATATATACATGGCTGTAGGGCGCAAACTGCCTATAGCAAGGCTGGCTGATTGATATCGACGTCAGTGCTTCATGGGTTGAAGGGCCGAAGGGTTGAGAGAACGAATCATTGCCGAAGGAGTTTAGAAGTCAAACTTCCGACAATATGGACAGATGAAAAGCAGAGATGGGAAGAGTCAGAGAAGAGAAGAGAAGAGAAGAGAAGAGAAGAGACGAGAAGAGACGAGACGAGACGAGAGGAGAGGAGAGGAGAAGAGAAGAGAAGAGAAGAAGAGAGAAGATCAGAGAAGAGAAAGAGTCAGAAGAAAGAGTCACAAGAAAGAGTCACAAGAAAGAGTCACAAGAAAGAGTCACAAGAAAGAGTCACAAGAAAGAGTCACAAGAAAGAAGATCCGGGTGCGCGAAAAGGTAGGAAAGTCGCGAAACACTGTGTTTTCCAATGGTTTGTGGCTCCGGAGGGTCGAAAAGTAGGCTCGCTAAAGCGGCGGGTGCGGAGCCAGATGAGAGATGAAAAATTGCACGCCGTTGTGGCGCGAAGCACATTTCGAAGTTAAAATGTACAAAACACACATCAGGTTCAGACCACTTTTGGAAGTTGAGATGTCGAAAAAGTGCACGCCGTTGTGGCGCGAAGCACATTTCGAAGTCAAAATGCACAAAACACACCATGTTCGGACCACTTTTGGAAGTTGAGATGTCGAAAAAGTGCACGCCGTTGTGGCGCGAAGCACATTTCGAGGTCAAAATGTACAAAACACACCAGGTTCGGACCACTTTTGGAAGTTGAGATGTCGAAAAAGTGCACGCCGTTGTGGTGCGAAGCACATTTCGAAGTCAAAATGTTAAAAACACCAGGGTTCGGACCACTTTTGGACGTTCAGATGTCGTTTCGCGTGGCAGGCGCAAGGGATTGTGCCCCTTGTCAGAAGTCAGCAAAACGTGCCGGTTTTGTAGCATTTCCAACTACAACCACCACTACACTACACTCCAATACACTACACTACAACTACACCTTCACTACATTCCACTACACTACACTCCACTACACTGCACTACACTACACTACACTCCACTACACTACACTCAATTACACTACACTACACTACATTACACTACACTACACTACACCGCATTCCACTACACTCCACTACACTACACTCAATTACACTACGCTACACTACACTACACTACACCTACAACTACAACTACAACTCAACTACAACAATACTACATTTACACTACATTACACTAATTACACTGCACTACACTTCAACTGCAACTGCAACTGTAAATGCAGCTACACTACATTACATACACTATACACTAATGACATTACACCACACTACACTACATGACACTACTTCACACTAACTACTACAACAACTACCTAAGACTACACTACACCACACCACACCACACTACACTCAATTGCGCTACACTACACTACCCTACCCCACATTGCATTACATTTCATTACATTACATTTCATTTGCGTTACATTACATTACACTACACTCATGACACCACCACAAATGCAACTGCAACTACACTACACTAATTACACTACGCCACAACTACAACTCCACTACACTACAACTACAACTACACCTGCACTACACCACACTACATCCAGCAGTTGTGGGTGAGGTGACCGACCAGGTGACCACTGCGACCATTGCAGCCACTCCAAAAAACACAGCTCCAACCACCTTTCGGTCCATCAGTGGATTCGCTCTGCCATCCGTGATTCACAACAACCAATCTCTCCTATATGTTTCCTATTTTTGAAACTTCCGCCACCGCCTTGTGCGGTACTACTGGTACAGTTGGACGGCCTTTGAAGGGCTCGATGATTGCGTGGTGAACCGCTTGGATGCTTGTTTGAACCCTTTCATAGCTGTTGATTGTTCATACACATAGCCACATAGCATCATTACGCTTACTTGGTTCCTGCTGCAGCGATTGTTGTTTTTTGCTTCACATGGTGTAGACTAGGATGGTAGGGGTGAAGCCCTGCTGCGTTTCCTTTGTTCTATATAAGTTGTTCTCAAAAAGTTGTTGCAAAAACTGCTTTCAGGTAGACCAATGAGAGGCAACAATTTAAATAACCGCATACATTGTGCAACGCAATATGGCCAATGTCAAAAAAAACATATCAAATCTCTGCGCAAAGCATATCTGCCTTCAGACACTACCATAGACAGTTTCCAATGCAAATATGAGTCATGATCATCATCACAATTAGTATTGTTATCCTTTTATATATATATATATACATATATTATAAAGTGGATCAAAGAAAACCTCTACACAAAGACTTACATTCCAGGGCAAATGCTCGTTATTCTTATCAAAATTACTGATCAGATTGGAATTTTGTTCGAGCAAAACTGAACTACAGCATCTACAACATCTATGTCGATGCAAAAAAATAACCTTAAAAGTGTATATCCAGGGTTAAAGTCTTGCAAATGCACCCTGAAGAAATATAAGTACAGATTTCCATCCTAAGACTCTTCAGTATGAACCATATTGCTACGGAATATAAGAGCAATCAAAAAGGTTCCAAGAAGACATAGAACATGAGCGTAGATCCCAATCCATGCAGCAAAGCACTTGTCTCACAGGAGAAGACTGCAAATCCAGGCTGCTTTTGCCACACCAAATATGTAAGGGTGCTTGCACCCCTAACCCAACCATGCAAGAATATGCAAACGTAAATTCCACATTTATGTTGCAATGTAGGGTAGCTCAACTTCAATACAACCCACAAGACAATCATTCCAAACGCTGAGACGTTGAGACAGGAACAAACTGAAGTAATTCTGGTATATACGTGCGATCTCGCCCCCAGAAGCACCGAGATGATTTGTACTTGACACTCCCTTTTGCATCTTTCTCTCGCAAACCAGGAGGAGCGAAAGTAAAAAGGGAACTTAGAAAATAATATATTATGACCGAAGGAAGTTTAGAAGCAAAACTTCCCACAATATGGACAGATGAAAAGCAGAGATGGGAAGAGTCAGAGAAGTCAGAGAAGAGAAGAGAAGAGAAGAGAAGAGAAGAAGAAAGAGTCAGGAGAAAGAGAAAGAGTCAGGAGAAAGAGAAAAAGTCAGGAGAAAGAGAAAAAGTCAGGAGAAAGAGAAAGAGTCAGGAGAAAGAGAAAGAGTCAGGAGAAAGAGAAAGAGTCAGGAGAAAGAGAAACAGTCAGGAGAAAGAGAAACAGTCAGGAGAAAGAGAAAGAGTCAGAAGAAAGAGAAAGAGTCAGAAGAAAGAAGAAAGAAGATCCAGGTGCGCGAAAAGGTAGGAAAGTCGCAAAACACTGTTTTTCCAATGATTTGAGGCTCCGGAGGGGGGTTGAAAAGTAGGCTCGCTAAAGCGGCGGGTGCGGAGCCAGCTGGCCAGAGGAGAGATGAAAAATTGCACGCCGTTGTGGCGCGAAGCACATTTCCAAGTCAAAGTGCCCAAAACACCTCAGCTTCGGAGTCGAAAAAGTGGACGCCGTTGTGGCGGGGATCACAACACATCAAGACATCGTCAACATGGATGAGCATTGCTGACTGCTTGCCTTTGAGGAGTGCCGGGCATTCCAAACATTTCTCTATGAAATGCTTTTCTTTGAAATCAGTAGTGAAAAGTTGAACCAACGTTTTGCACCATCCCTTTGACCAGGTAAACATCGAGCAATGACATAGGATTCGCCATTGTCAACGAAGTTTGTCCAGCGAATGTTCTCTTGAGGTACCATCAAATATGCATCACTGACATCAAAAGAACATAGGACCCAATGCTTTGGAAACTGGCCACTTACAAGCATTGCTGGTAGAAGGCGAACAAGGGAACTGGAGCTAGCT